>Kit_p1__coassemble_544_pt1 | contig 16765 bp, 13 predicted proteins | sample Kit_p1__metabat2_low_PE_019 | metagenome-assembled genome bin Kit_p1
CCCCACGGGCTGGTATCAGTACATATTCCGTTTTTCCGTCCAGGCCAGCCCCGTGCTGGAACTGTCTGCCGAGCGGGTGGATCAGGGCGGTGTGATCGGGCTGCAGCTCACCGGCATGGCGGGCGATACCGCCCCCACCGTGGAGACCGACCTGGGCCGGGTGGACTGTGTGCGCTGCCCCGGCGGATGGCGCGGCTACATCCCGGCAGCCTACAACGCCCCGGCCGGCGCCCACACCGTCCGTGTGACGGCGGGCGGTGAGGTGATGGAACGGACCATTACCGTGATCCCCCGGGATTTTGGCAGCGCAGAGGTCCAGCCGGAGCCGGAGACCCCGGCCAGCGCAGCGGAGCAGTTCCGCAGTCTGGTATGGCCGCTGTACGAGCAGCCCGCCCGGGACAAACTGTGGCAGGGCGGCTTTGTCTGCCCCGCCCAGGACTATATGGTGCTGGTGGATTTTGGCCAGGTCAAGCTGACAAACGGCACACCCGGCGCAAAGTCCAACTCCACACGGCTGTATACCATCCCCGGCGAGGCCGCCCGTGCCCCGGCAGCGGGGGTCGTCGTGCTGGCCAAGGAGCTGCAGCTCACCGGCAATACCGTCGTCATCGACCACGGCTGCGGCCTGCGCAGCTATCTTTACGGCCTGGCCGCCATCCATGTGACCCAGGGGCAGACCCTTGAAAAAGGGCAGGCCGTGGGCACACTGGCAGAGGAAATGACCTTGGATATCAAATTGGGGAACAAGAGCATCAACCCCTGGCCCCTGTTCCAGACCAGCGGCGGACTGTTCTGGCGGCAGGTCCCATAAACGCAGCAGCCCCCGGCATCGGAAAAGATGCCGGGGGCTGCTGTTTATAAAAGCGGGAGTTGCCTGCAAATTTAGTTCTGCTGGTTCTGGGCCGGGGCGTCCTTCTCGCCCAGGGTCAGCTGGAGGGTGGTCATCTGACCATCCCGTGCCACGGTGATCTCCAGAACATCCCCAGCCGAATACTGCTGGATCACATTGCCCAGGTCGGTCTGCTGGGCGATCTCGCTGCCGTCCACGCTGATGATGCGGTCACCGGGCTGGATGCCTGCTTTATCCGCAGGGCCGCCCTTGACCACGTCCATAACGTAGATGCCGTATGCCGAAACACCCAGCTTGTGGGCCGTCTGTGCATCCGTGACCGACAGGTAGGTGATGCCCAGATAGGGCCGGCCGGTAACATAGCCGTTTTCCAGCAGCTCCTGCGCCACCTCGACGGCATCATTGACCGGGATGGCAAAGCCCAGGCCCTCGGCCTCGCTGTCGGAGGATTTGGCGTTGACGATGCCGATCAGCTCGCCTGCCATATTGAACAAGCCGCCGCCGGAGTTGCCGGGGCTGACGCTGGCGCTCATCTGCACCAGGGACATGGTGTTCACCGCACCGGAATTCTGGATGGAAACGCTGCGGTTCAGTGCGCTGACGATGCCGTCGGTGACCGTACCGCCCAACTGGCCCAGGGGGTTGCCCACAGCCACCACCTGCTCGCCCACCGCCAGTGCGCTGGAATCGCCCACGGTAGCCGCGGTCAGGCCCTCGGCCTCGATCTTCACCACAGCGATATCACTGGTGCTGTCTGCGCCCACCAGAGTGGCGGGGTAATCCTGATCACCGATGGTCACCGTGATCTGAGAAGCGCCTTCCACCACATGGGCACAGGTCAGGATATAACCATCACTGCTGATGATCACGCCGCTGCCTGCGCCGGACTCGACCTGGCCCTGGCCGTACCAGGACCACTGGGAGTACACCACCTGCTCAGTGGTAATGACCACCACGCTGGGGCTGACCAGGGCTGCCACCTGGGCGGTGGTCAGGTTCTGGCCGCCGGTGGATGTGCCGGTGCCGCTCAGGGCCGACGCTGCGCTGGACGCAGGCCGCTCCACCGTCTGCATCACGACCTTGCCGCCTCCGCCGACCTTTGCGCCCACAACGCCGCCCACAAAGCCTACCGCTGCCGCCAGCAGCAGCGACACAGCGCTGCGGGCAAAGTTTCCGCTGCGCTTTTTGCGGGGCGGCTGCTGGTCTGCGGAGGGCGCTGCCGGGTCCGGCTGTGCCGGGCCTGCTGGGCCGTCGTCCCCATAATTGTATGCAGTGTTGGCGGTATTGGCCCCACTGCTGCCCACATTGGGATACCCGGTATCCGGGTCTTTCTGCCCGGAGGAATAATCATATTCCCACTTATTCTCGTTCTCCATAACGAATACGTCCTTTCTGAAAAAAGGGGATACGGGCTGCAAAACGGCCCGGATGATTCAACGCTTTTATTCTACCGAAAAATTGTGAAAAATCCATCGCCGTCGCAGTGAAGATTATGTGAAATGCCGTCCCTTGGCCTTGCGGCTGCGGCGCCGCACCGGCAGACCCTTGACAATCCCCTGCCCTGCCGCTATGTTTATAACAGTTCAGGAACACACAGCAGGGTGTTTTTTCTGTTTTGGATATCGTATGCAAAGGAGCGGTCGGATATGCGGGTAGAACAGACCTCCCAGGGGTTTGCCCTATACAAGGAAAAATCACAGATCGGCTGGGTCCATGCTTCGGCCAGCCCCCAAGGCGGGGACTTCGGCTGTCTATGGCTGGACCCCGCCTGGCGGGGCCGGGGCTACGGCTCCTACCTGGTCAAAGAGGTCCTGCGCTTGTGGGGCGGCTTTGACACCAGCCGGGCCACGGTGTTCACCGCACCGGCGCCCACTGCGCCTGCCGAAGCCGCCCTCTGGGCAAAATTCGGCTTTGCTGCCGAGGGCGGGCGGCTGGTGCGCCGCCGCAAGCCAGACCTGTCCGCCGTGCAGCTGGCGCAGCAGTTCGTAGCCGGTCACTGCCCCGCCCCCGGGCTGTGCATCGACGCCACCTGCGGCAACGGCGGGGACACCGCCTTTCTCTGGCAGCTGGTGCAAAAAAGCGGCGGATGTGTGCTGGCCATGGACATCCAGCAGGCCGCCATCCTGTCCACCCGCCGACGCCTGGAAAAGCTGGGGGCAGACCCCGCCCGCTGCCAGCTGGTGCAGGACAGCCACGAAAACCTGCTGCATCACGTTCAGCCCGGCAGCGCCGATGCCATCATGTTCAACTTTGGCTGGCTGCCCGGAGCCGACCACCAGGTACACTCGCAGGCGGGGTCCAGCCTGACCGCACTGCAGGCAGCCCTGGACGCTTTGCGCCCTGGCGGCATCCTGAGTGCGGTGCTGTACAGCGGCAAGGTGGTCGGCTGGGATGAGCGGGATCAGGTGCTGGCGTTTTTCCGCAGCCTGCCGCTGACGCAGTATACTGTGCTGGTGTGCGATTTTGCCAACTGGGACAAAACCGCTCCCCTGCCCTGCTTTGTGCTGAAAAAGTAGCCCCCTCCGCCTCAAAAAATAACGAAAACTCTTGCAAACACGGCCCATTTCGGATAAAATAGGGGACGTATGCGCTGCGCCGGACCCCCGGCGAACATGGGATGAATCAAGGATAAGGAGAGCGCCCCGATGTAACAGCTTTTTGCGGCAGCTGCCGCCCCAGCTTTCCCCCCAGCCATCTGATCCGCCGCACCGTTCTGCGGGCGGTTTTATACAGGAGAATCAAGCACTATGACCAATCGTGAAGAAATCCAACGCCGCCGCACGTTCGCGATCATCAGCCATCCGGACGCCGGCAAGACCACTCTGACCGAAAAGCTGCTGCTCTACGGCGGAGCCATCAACCAGGCAGGCTCTGTCAAGGGCAAGCAGAGCGCCAAACACGCCGTCTCGGACTGGATGGACATCGAAAAACAGCGCGGTATCTCGGTCACTTCCTCGGTACTGCAGTTCAACTTTGCCGGCAAGTGTGTCAACATTCTGGACACCCCCGGCCACCAGGACTTTTCGGAGGACACCTACCGCACCCTGATGGCAGCCGACTCTGCCGTCATGGTCATCGACGCCGCCAAGGGCGTGGAGGCCCAGACCATCAAGCTGTTCAAGGTCTGCACCCTGCGCCACATCCCCATCTTTACCTTCATCAACAAGATGGACCGCGAGGCACAGGACCCCTTTGAGCTGATGGAGAACATCGAGGAGATCCTGGGCATCAAGACCTACCCCATGAACTGGCCCATCGGCTGCGGCAAGGAGTTCAAGGGCGTGTTTGACCGCAACGAGCGCAAGGTGCTGGCCTTCTCCAGCGACGGCCGTGCCAACGGCGTGAAGAAGGTCAAAGAGGTACAGGCCGAGCTGGGCGACGCCGCTCTGGACGAGCTGCTGACCCCCTACCTGCATCAGCAGCTGGTGGACGAGATCGAGCTGCTGGACGGCGCTGCCGAGGAGTTTGACCTGGAAAAGGTCCGGTGCGGTGAGCTTAGCCCGGTGTTCTTCGGCTCGGCGCTGACCAACTTTGGTGTAGAGCCGTTCCTGGAGAACTTCCTGCGGCTGACCTCCTCGCCCCTGGCCCGGGTGGACAGCCTGACCGGGGAGCCGGTGGACCCCTCCCGGGAGGAGTTCTCCGCCTTCATCTTCAAGATCCAGGCCAACATGAACAAGGCCCACCGGGACCGCATCGCCTTTATGCGCATCTGCTCGGGCAAATTCGAGCGGGGCATGGAGGCATTCCACGTCCAGCAGGGCAAGAACATCAAGCTGGCCACCGGCACCCAGCTGATGGCCCAGGACCGGGCCATCGTGGACGAGGCCTATGCAGGCGACATCATCGGTCTGTTTGACCCGGGCATCTTCTCCATCGGCGACACCCTGTGCACCGGCAAAAAGAAGGTGCAGTTTGCGGGCATCCCCACCTTCTCTCCGGAGCATTTTGCCCGGATCGAGCAGAAGGACACCATGAAGCGCAAGCAGTTCGTGAAGGGCATGGAGCAGATCGCCCAGGAGGGCGCTATCCAGATCTTCCGCGAAGTGGGCGGCGGCATGGAGGAAGTCGTGGTCGGCGTTGTGGGCGTGCTGCAGCTGGAAGTGCTGGAGTACCGCCTGAACACGGAGTACAATGTGGAGATCCGGATGCAGCAGCTGCCCTTTGAACAGCTGCGCTGGATCCAGAACGCCCCGGACACCTATCAGCTGCGGGATCTGGACCTGACCAGCGATACTAAGCCCGTGGAGGACATGAAGGGCAACCGCCTGCTGCTGTTCACCTCGGATTGGGCAGTGCGCTGGGCCGAGACCCACAACGACGAGCTGAAGCTCAGCGAGTTTGGCAACATTTGACAAAAGCGCCCGGATCTCCGGGCGCTTTTCGGATATGCAAGGCATATCCATACCAAAAGAATGAGGCCGGGGACGATTGCACGCCCCGGCCAAGAGGGAAACTACTATGGAAAAACTGAACATTGGCGCAAGCGGCATTCAGGTACCCTTCCTGGGGATGGGCACCTGGGCCATCGGCGGAGGCAGCTGGTGGGGGGACAACGACGACGAAGTGTCCATCCAGGCCATTGAAGCTGCCGTGGATGCCGGCGTACAGTGGATCGACACCGCCCCCATCTACGGCCTGGGCCACAGCGAAACTGTGGTGGGCCAGGCACTGCGCCGCATTGGCCGGGACAAGGTGATCCTGTCCTCCAAATGCGGGCTGGAGTGGCGGCATGAGACCCCGGTGCTGCACAAGGTCGTGGATGGTGTCACCGTTTACCGTGACCTGTCCGCCCAGAGCATCATCGAGGATGTAGAGGACAGCCTGCGCCGCCTGGGCACCGACCATCTGGATGTGCTGTACACCCACTGGCAAAGCCCGGACTTCGGCCTGTACCCGCTGGAGGAGACGGTGGAGGCCATGACCCGTCTCAAGCAGCAGGGCAAGATCCGTGCCATCGGCGCGTCCAATGTAACGGCGGATATCCTGCGCCGTTACTGCCAGCTGGGCCAGCTGGATGTGATCCAGGAGAAATACAGCCTGCTGACCCGCCGGATCGAAAAGCAGCTGATGCCCGCCTGCAAGGAACTGGGCGTCTCGGTACAGGCTTACTCTCCCCTGGAGCAGGGCCTGCTCACCGGCAAGGTGACCATGGACACCACCTACCCGGAGGGCAGCACCCGCAACGCAAACCCCAACTTCCAGCCTGCACGCCGGGCACAGGCCCTGGCCCTGCTGGAAAGCTGGCAGGACCTGACCAAGGAGTACGACTGCACCCTGTCGCAGCTGGTGATCGCCCTGACCGCCCGGCTGAACCCCGGGCTGCACATCCTGTGCGGGGCACGCACCCCCCAGCAGGCCCTGGACAACGCCAAGGCCCTGCAGATCCGGCTCTCCGGCCCGGATGCAGTGCGGATGCGCTGGGACCTGAACGCCATCTCCTGATCCAAAGTTCAGCAAATAAAATGTCCGGCAGAGTGCTTGCTCTGCCGGACATTTTTATTTTTATGTTATGCCCCAGGGGGCTGGGCCAGCATCTGCTGCAATTTTGTCTTGGCCCGGTAGTAGGTCACCCTGGCCCAGGCCGCATTGTGGCCAAACAAGGCTCCGATCCGCTCAAAGGGCAGCTCCCCGAACACCCGCAGGCTGAACACCTCTTTATACGGCTCCGGCAGCTGATGCAGGCACTGATGCACCGTAAACGCCGCCTCCTGATCCACCAGCAGCTCCTCCACATCCGGCTGCGGGCTGACCAGGGGCGCTTCCGGTTCCAGCGGGAGGGTGTGTTTTGCCTTGCGGCAGTAGGAATACCAGCAGTTGCGGGCCACCGCAAACAGCCAGGCCCGGACATCCTGCTCCTGCGGCAGCTGATCCAACTGCCGCAGCGAGCGGAAGAACGCCTCCTGGGTCAGCTCCTCGGCCAGGCTTTCCGACCCGGTCAGCCCCCGCAGAAACAGCTCCACATCCCGGAAGTAGAGCCGATAGACCTGGTCCAGCTCCACCCTCTCACCTGCCGTCCTCGATCCGCTCGCCGGTCACCGCATCCACAAAATCCCCGTTTTCGTCCCGAACCACCCTGCGGATACCGCCGGTGGGGGGTGATGCCGTTCATCCAGATCTCCCGATAGTCGTACATCTGTCCCCGGAAGCAGTAGGTCACCCCGTCCAGACAGCGGATCTCAATGGCCTGGTCCTGCCGCAGCACGGCCTGGGTATCCAGGGCAGTATCCGCCCCCACCAGATGCAGCAGCCGGTCCACCCCTCGGCGGAACCCGGTGATCTCTACGGCCCGCACAGCGTTCATCCCGCCGAAACCCACCTCCGGGCAGACCTCCAGCCGGACATTGCGACCCTGTGTCTCTACGACATACACCTTTTCCCCCTCCATCTGGGTGACGAAAGGCCAGAGCGCCGCCTGTTCCAGCGTGACCGGCGTAGTGTGGTTATACAGCCCATACCCGCCGCCCACGCAGACCGCCGTGACCGCACAGACCGCCAGAGCGGTGACCAGGCGCTTTTTCCAAAGGGTCTTTTTCAGCTTTTGCAGCGGTGCCGCCGTCTCCGCCCGCACCGGCACAGGGCGCTGCATCTGTGCCAGCAGCCGGGCACAGTCGGGACATTCTTCCAGGTGTGCCCGGACCATGGCCGTGCTGGCCGGGCTGGCGATCTCCTCTGCATACAAAGGCAGCAGATCCCGGATGATCTCACAATCGTACTTCATAGGGGTTTTCCCCTCCTTTCACCCATACAACGCACAAACCGGGGAAAGGTTACAGGAATTTTTTCTTTTTTGCTCACAGCAGCCCCAGGATGGTGGCGCTGTACCCGGCCAGGGTACACCGGCCCTGGAAGTGGGCGCTCTCCCCCCGCCACAGGCTGGAGGAGATGCCATCGCTCAGCAGCTTCCACTGTCCCGGCGGCAGCGGCACCTCCGCCTTGTGGGGCGTAGGATCATAGAACACGCACAGCGCCTTCCACCGGGCACCGTCTCCCGGGGCGGCAGGCAGGGTCCAGCCCACCAGCGGCTGCTCCAGGGAGAAGAACTGGATCGCCCCCGGGGTGGCGCTGTCCAAAGCGCCCAGCCGGGGAAACGCCCCCCGCAGGCCGATCAGCCCCCGGTAATAATCCACCAGCGCATGGTAGGCCTCCGCCCGCTCCCAGTCCAGCCGGTTCAGGGTAGGCGAGGAACGGTAGCTGTTGTCCACCCCTTTTTTGGTGCGGGCAAACTCCTCCCCCGCCTGCAGAAAGGGCATCCCCAGGCAGGTAAAATAGATGCCCGCTGCCAGCCGGTTCTGGGCCAGGGCTACCGGGTCAGCGGCCGAGAACTCCGGCCGCTTGTACCGCACCATCAGCAGCTTATCCCACAGGGTAAAGTTGTCGTGGGCCGAAACATAGCTGACGATCTGCCCCGGCGTGTGGGGCGGCAGCGCATCCGACCGGCACCAGGCCGCCACTGCGCCGCCCACATCCCAGAAGGCGCCGGGCTTGCCCTGGACATACCCCGGCTCCCGGGCGTTGAAGCAGCCGCCCTTGATGGCGTCCCGGGTGTTATCGCAGAAAATGCCGATCCGGTCCGAGAGCATAGGCAGGTTGTTTTTGACCGCCTCGTAGCGGCGCAGGCCGCTGGCCCCGCCCTGCCAAGGCTCGCCGTACATCAGGATCTGCTGGCCGCCGGGCAGGCTGTCCAGGGCGGCCCGCACTGCGTTGATGGTCTCCACATCGTACAGGCCCATCAGGTCAAAGCGGAAGCCGTCGATGTGGTATTCCTGCGCCCAGTAAAGGATGGAGTCGATCAGGTAGCGGCGGGCCATGGGCCGCTCGCAGGCAAACTCGTTGCCGCAGCCGCTGCCGTTGGAGAAACTGCCGTCCTCGTTCTGGCGGAAAAAGTAATAGGGCGCAGTGCTGTTGAACACATTCTCGGACCGGTAAGTATGGTTGTAGACCACATCCATCACCACGCCGATGCCCGCTGCGTGCAGCGCTGCGATCATCTGTTTGCACTCCCGGATGCGCACCTCGCCCCGGGAAGGGTCGGTGGCATAGCTGCCCTCCGGCACATTGAAGTTGACCGGGTCATAGCCCCAGTTGTACTGCCGCATCAGCGAGCGGCTCTCGTCCACGCTGCCAAAATCAAAGAACGGCATCAGCTGTACATAGCTGACCCCCAAGCGCTTGAGGTAGGACAGACAGGTCGGGTGTACCCCGTCCCCGTGAAGGGTCGTGCCTTTTTGGGTAAAGGCCAGGTATTTGCCCCGCCAGGCCGGACGCACGCCGCTGGCAGGGTCCTGGGAGAAATCCCGCACACTGACCTCCCACACCACCCGGCGGGCCGGAGGGATGCTGGGGCGCTGGTCCCGGCTCCAGCCGGGAGGGTCGGTACGGGACAGGTCTGCGATCATGCTGCGCACACCGTTGATGCCCGCCGCCACCGCATAGGGGTCTCCGGTCTCCCGGACGGCGCCCCCCATCCGCACGGTGTAGGTATAGTACCGGCCATGCTGGTCCCCGGGGAGGTACAGCTCCCACACGCCTTGGGCCTGGCGGCTCATGGGCTGGGTACTGACGGGGGCACCCCCCTCCCCTTTGCGGAACAGATTGACCGACACCTGCTGGGCCGTAGGCGCCCACAGCCGCAGCCGGGTCCCCCGCAGGCTGTACTCCGCCCCCAAGGGGCCGGTATAGGTGGTTTCCCGGGCAAATTCTTCGCTTTCGTACAGGGCTTTCCACCCTGCCGGAGATCTACCGTTATCCATGGTGCATCGCTCACCCTTCCCACAAATTCAACTGCTTTTATGATAAACGAGTCGGTGCGTTTTTTCAAGGGGCGGGGGCGGGTTTTCCCGGGCAAAGGACGGCACAAAAAAGCACAGCCCCGGTGCAGGGCTGTGCTTTTTGCGGTGTTACAGGGTATCCTCTCCGGGCAGCTGGTTCCACAGGCGGTAATAGACCCCCTGCTTTTCCAGCAGCTGCTCGTGGGTGCCACACTCCTCTATGCCGTCCGCCCCCAGCACCAGGATGCGGTCATAGTCCTTGATGCTGGTCAGCCGGTGGGCAATGGTCAGGGTGGTGCGGCCATGGGCCAGCTTCTCCAGGCTCTGCCCCACCAGGATCTCGCTCTCGTTATCCAGCGCGCTGGTGGCTTCGTCCAGGATCAGGATGGGCGGGTTCTTCAAAAACACCCGGGCGATGGCGATGCGCTGCTTCTGTCCGCCGGAGAGCTTGACCCCCCGCTCGCCCACATAGGTATCAAACCCATCCTTCAGCGCCAGGATGAACCGGTCTGCGCCCGCCAGACGGGCGGCCGCCAATATCTCCTCCCGGGAGGCGCCGGGGCGGCCGTAGGCGATATTCTCCGCCACCGTGCCGCTGAACAGATACACGTCCTGCTGCACCACGCCGATCTGCTGGCGCAGGCTCTTCAGGGTCACCTGCTGGATGTCCTGCCCGTCGATGTAGATATGGCCCCCCGTCACATCGTAGAACCGGGGGATCAGGTTGCACAGGGTCGTTTTGCCGCCGCCCGAGGGACCCACCAGGGCCAGCCGCTCCCCCGCACGGATATCCAGGCTTACATCGTGCAGCACCCGGTTATGGTCGTCCGGGTACTCAAAGCTCACATGGTCGAACCGGATGGCGCCCGGGCCGGGGCGCAGAGGGCCTGCGCCCGGTGCATCCTGGATGGCCACCGGGGTATCCATGATCTCTGCAAAGCGCTCGATGCCGGTCATGCCCCGCTGGAACTGCTCGGCAAACTCCACGATGCGGCGGATGGTGGCGATCAGGGTGGAGACATACAGCACATAGGCCACCATATCACCGGCGCTGATCTTTCCGTAGACCAAAAACAGCCCGCCTGCCAGGATCACCACCAGGTACATCAGCCCGTCAAACAGACGGGTAGAGGTCTGGAATGCGGCCATGGCATAGTAACCCAGGGTCTTGATCTTCTCAAACGCGCGGTTGCCTGCGTCAAACTTCTCCCGCTCCTGATCCTCCGCTGAAAAAGCCTTGACCACGCTCTGCCCCAGCAGGCTGTCCTCAATGGCGGCATTCAGCTCGCCGATCTGCACCCGCTGCTGACGGAACCTGGCCCGCAGCCGCTGGTTCAGCACCACCGACACCACACCCATCAGGGGCACACAGGCAAACACCGCCAAAGTCAGCGGAACGCTGGCCATGCACAGGATGACGAAGGAGGCCAGGATCTTGATGCCCGCAATGAAAAACTCTTCCGGGCAGTGGTGGGCAAACTCGGTCACATCAAACAGGTCGTTGGTGATGCGGCCCATGATCTGGCCGATCTTGGTGTTGTTGTAGTAGGTGTGGTCCAGCCGCAGCAGGTGGTCAAACGCATCCTGGCGCATATCCGTCTCGATATGCACGCCCATGATGTGGCCGGTGCTGGCCATAAAATAGCTGGCCACGCCGTCGATCACCCGCAGGATAAAGTACAGCCCCGCCAGACGCAGCACGAACTGCACGGTCAGCCCCGCACCGCTGCCGGCGGCGTTGGTCAGCTCGCCCATGATGCGGGGCAGCGCAATGTCGCACAGGGTGGTCAGCGCAGCGCAAAACAGGTCAAAAAACATGACGCCCTTATACTTTGTCAGGTAGGGCATAAACCGGCGCAGCAGGGCGCCGCTGCCGGTATGGCGGGCCCCCGGGTCGGCCGGACGCTGGGTATTGGTCGCTTTCATGATATCCTCTTTCCCTCTCCGATGATCAAATCACACTTTCCGTACCTGGCCATAGTCCCGCTGGCCATAGATCGCAGTGCCGATGCGCACCAGGGTCGCACCCTCCCGAATGGCGTTTTCAAAATCGCCGCTCATGCCCATGGACAAGATCTCCATCCGAACATTGCTGTACCCCTGCTCTCCGGCACGGACATACAGCCGATGCACGGCCGCCAGATCCGCACGGTTCTGCCGGTCATCCCGGTTCACCGGGGGCACGGCCATCAATCCCCGCACCTGGATATGGGGCTGGGCGGCGCACAGCTCCAGCAGCGGCCACAGCTCCTCCGGCGAGACACCGGACTTGCTGGCCTCCCCGGCGATGTTCACTTCCAGCAGGATATCCTGCCGCAGCCCCAGCTTTGCCGCCTCTTTTTCAATGGCCAGCAGCAGCCGGGCGCTGTCCACGCTTTGGATCACCGCCGCACGGCCCAACACCTTTTTGATCTTGTTGGTCTGCAGATGGCCGATAAAATGGCAGGGTTTGCCGCAGTAGGCCCCGGCGTCAAAATTGGCGCACAGCTCCTGCACATGGTTCTCCCCAAACAGGTCGATGGCAAGGCCCGCACTGGCTGCCACCGTGGCGGCAGGGTGGGTCTTGCAGGCGGCGCACAGCTGCACCTCGGCGGGGCTGCGGCCCGCTTGACGGGCAGCCGCATCCATGCGCTGGCGCAGCTGGTCTACGGCCTGGCGCATCTGTTCCAGACTGCGTTCTTCCATGGTATCATTCCTCCCCGGTATATTCGGTATAATGGGCCCGCTGCCCCCCGATCAGTTTGGGGCGGGTACGGGCGCACAGCAGCCCCGCCTGCCCGATCTGACGCAGGCTCAGCCGCACCGGCACCGCCACACGGCGCAGGTGCATCCCGATCAGCGTGCCGCCGATGTCCATGCCTGCATGGGCCTGGATCTCCTCCACCGCCACCGGGTGGGCAAAATTCTGCCAGCAGGTGGTGGCCCAGCTGCCCCCGGCATGGGGCCAGGGCACCACCGAGACCTCCTCCCAGCCGTAGCGCTGGGCGGCCTCCCGCTCCAGCACGATGGCCCGGTTCAGATGCTCACAGCACTGCGCTGCCAGCCAGACGCCCCGCTGGGCCGCCACCGGGGCAATGCCCTGGTAGACGGCGCCGGCAGCATCCATGCTGCTGTATTTCCCGATCTGTCCGCCCAGGATCTCGCTGGAGGAGCAGCCCACCACCAGCACCTGACCGGGCTGCAGCTCGGCGGCGTCCAGCAGCTCGGCCGCCGCCTGGGCCGATGCAGCGCGGATCTCGTCCAATTCTTGCACTGTCATCTATCTCAAGACCTCTTTTCTCCCAAAATATTCGTCACACACGGGTCCAATACAGCCGGTCCTGTCCGGCCGTCCCCAGGTAGACCCGGCTGCCGGCAGGGCAGATCGCGGATGCGCTGCCCAGATCCCGCCCCAGGAAAGCCCGCAGCGGGGTCCCGTCCGGGGCCAGTACCTCAGCCGAAGGGCTGGAGGAGGGCAGCCCCACCAGCTTTTGCTGGCTCTTCTGGCTCAGACGCAGCGCAGCGCCCCGCACCAGCGTCCCCTCGGAGCGGGCTTCCAGCCAGCCGCTGGGTGCCCAGCAATAGGCCACATACAAGCAGCCTTCTTCGTCCACAGCCAGCGACCCGGGATACCCCGGCAGACCCGCCGCAAACTGGGCGCAGCCCTTGCCGCCAGCGGTCAGCTCCCGGGCATTGGCGGGCACCGCCCAGATACAGCGGCTGCCCAGATCCGAGACATAGAGGGTGTCCCCCTCCGGAGAAAGCGCCAGCCCGGAGGCACCGGCCAGGCCGCCCAGCACCCGCTGCACTGCCCGGACAGCGGGGTCATAAACATAGACCCAGCCGGTGGCGGTATGAGCCAGCAGCTCGGTGCGCAGAGCGGCCTGCGCCCCATGCTCTGCCGGGGCGGCGGCGGCATTGGTAAAGTAGACCCGGCCCTCCGGGTCCACCGTTACCGCCGCAGGGCAGCTCAGCGCCTTGCCATCGATCTGCCCCACCACCTGCTCCGTGGCTGCGCCCCAGCCATCGTAGCGGGCCTTATACAGTGCGCCGCCTGCCGGGGTGACGGTGGTGAACCACACCTCTCCGGCGGCGTCAAAATCAAAGCTGGTGATCTCCCCTTCCACCGTCAGGATGGAAGCCAGGCCGCTGCCGTCGGCGTTCATGCGGGCCAGCACGCTGCCGCCCTTGGTATCGGCGGCCGTAAAGTAGACCCAGCCATCCCGCTCCCGCACACAGGAGGGGGCCTGGTACCCGCCAAGAGCGAGCTGCTCCTCCACCGCGGACTGAACCGCTGCGGTCTCCCGCCGCAGCGGGGCGGTGTAGGGGGCGGCCTCTGCATCAATGGGGCGGAACACCAGGGCATACACCAGCGACACTGCCGCCAGGATCAGCACCAGGATGCCCAGCCGCTGGAACCGGCGCAGAACGATCTCCCGCTCCGCAGCTGCGGCTGCCCGGCGGGCAGCCTCCCGCCGGGCGGCAGCGGCATAGCTGCGCTCGGCACGGTGAAGCCAGCGGTTGACCCACCTGACGACCGCCGGGCCCACTGCGACAGAGGCAATAATAAAAAGCAAAACAAGTTCGGTGAATCCAATACGCATCGGGTTTTCCCTTTTTCTATGATTTCAGGCGGCAGCGCAGACCAGGCTGCTCTGCCTATACAAAATTTAGTATAGCACACTTGCGCACAGGGGTGCAAGCGCAAGCCCCCCTTGCTCTCCCCCGGTCATCCGGGTATACTGGTGACAGCCGCCGGCGCAGCTGCCGGCAGTTTTTCCAAAGGGTTCACCCAATGTTCACAATTCTTTCCCAGGACAAGGGTATGATAAGAAAAGAAACGACTGCAAATGCGCCCCATGGGCGTGGGAGGGGAGAAATATGGCCAAGATCCTGATCGTAGACGATGAACCGCGGATCCGCGAATTGATCCGGGAGCATTTACAATATGCAGGCTATGCCTGTGAAGAAGCCGGGGACGGTTCCGCTGCCCTGACGATGGTGCTGGGCGGCGGGTTCGACCTGGTGATCCTGGATGTGATGATGCCTTTTATGGACGGCATGACCTGCCTGCGGGAGATGCGCTCCCGCCATGTGGATACGCCGGTGATCATCCTGACCGCACGGGGCGAGGAGTATGATAAGCTGGCCGGTCTGGAGGGCGGCGCGGATGACTATGTGGTCAAGCCGTTCTCTCCCCGGGAGCTGGTGGCACGGGTGCGGGCGGTGCTGAACCGCACCCTGCCCAAGCCGGAGACCGCGGCCGAGACCATGACCTTTGGCGAGCTGACCATCGACACCGCCTGCCACACGGTGCGTGTCTCCGGCGAGGAAGTCAGCCTGACCCCCAAAGAGTTCGACCTTTTGGTCTTTCTGGCTTCCAACAAGGGCATCGCCCTCAGCCGGGAGAAGATCCTGCAAAAGGTGTGGAACTACGACTACTTTGGCGAGGACCGCACGGTAGACACCCACGTCAAGATGCTGCGGGGGCATCTGGGCGCCTGCCGCAGCTACATTGCCACTGTGTGGGGCATCGGCTATAAGTTCGACCCCGATGCTGCCCGCGGATGAGCCCGGCACCAAAAGTTCTGCCCGGCTCCCGCAGGCGGACGGTGGGCATCCGGGGGCAGCTGATGTGGTTTTTGTGCTTCATCTGCCTGCTGCTGCTGGGACTGTTCTGGTTTTTATCCACCCAGCTGCTGGAACCGCTGTATACCCGCCATATCCAAAAACAGGCCACGGCGCAGGCCGAAGCGGTGGTGGCGGAACTGGATGCCGCCCTGGAGGAGGGAGAGACCGTCTCCTTCCGCTCGTTCGGGCATCTGTTCGTCAACAACGATCTGTTTGACGGTCTGCGCAAAAAGCTGTACGAGAACAATGCCCTCAGCGGCTTTTGCGTGGACATCGCCGACTCCACCCTGCGGCAGGTGTTCCGGGAGGACACCCTGCCCTACTGCAACCTGCACCTGACCGCCCTGTACACCGGCCAGGACAACGGGGACGAGCTGAACACCAAGACCCTGTTCGCCATGCGCCAGCGCTGCCGCACCGAGGGCAGCTTTGTCACGGTGCTGACCCCCATCTCCCCCACCGGCACCAGTCAGCTGCTGGTGGGCCGGATGACCGCCAACGGGGCATACTCAGTATTAGTGACCACCAGCCTGATGCACGTCTCTGAGGCAGGCGAAGTGCTCAGCACCCTGCTGCCCGCCATCGCCCTGCTGATCTTTGCTTTTTCCATGTCGGCGGCCTGGCTGTTCAGCGAGTGGTTCACGAAACCGCTGCGGCAGCTTTCTGCCGCTGCACGCCAGGTGTCCCAGGGCAACTATGCCGTTCAGGTAGACAGCGCCCGGAACGATGAGCTGGGCGCACTGGCCCAGGACTTCAACCACATGGCCCGGGAGGTGCAGCACGCCGCCCAGATGCAGCGGGACCTGCTGGCCAACGTCTCCCACGACCTGCGCACCCCCCTGACCCTGATCAAAGGGTATGCCGAAACGGTGCGGGACCTGACCGGCGACAACAAGACCCAGCGGGATGCCCAGATGAATATCATCGTGGACGAGACCGACCGGCTGACCGCCCTGGTCTCCAGCGTGATGGAGCTGAGCAAGGTGACCAGCGGCGCAGAGAAATGCGAGCGGGTCCACTTTGACCTGCGCCAGCTGTGCGACGAAGTGTGCGAGCGCTACGACGCACTCTGCGCCCAGAACGACTGGCATTTGGAGCTGGAGCTGCCGGAACAGGCACTGCCCGTCTTTGCTGACCCGAACATGATGCAGCGCGCCCTGCACAACCTGCTGGGCAACGCCATGCACCACATTGGGCCGGACGGGGTCTTTGTGCTGCGGGCCTTTGCCTGCCCGGAGGGGGTCCGGGTGGAGGTAGAGGACCATGGCCCCGGCATCTCGGCCGAGGACCTGCCCTACATTTTTGACCGGTACTACCGCTCCCGCTCGGACGCAGGCAAGACCGGCACCGGGCTGGGGCTTTCCATCACCAAGGCCATCTTCCAGCAGCACGGGTTCCGTTTTGGGGTGCAAAGCGCCCTGGGCAAAGGCACCTGCTTCTGGTTCATCATGACCGACGACGCACCCAGCGCCGGAACTTAACAGAATAAAAATCCCCCGGCGGAGCCGGGGGTATTTCACATGACGGGCGTAGCCCT
>Kit_p1__coassemble_932_pt1 | contig 10521 bp, 9 predicted proteins | sample Kit_p1__metabat2_low_PE_019 | metagenome-assembled genome bin Kit_p1
CAATGTAGGCGGCCTCGGTAGCAAGATCCCGATCGATGCCGGAAAGCTCCTCCCAACAGCGGAAGTTGGGACGCACCCGCTGGATGGTGGCATCGTAAAACTGTTGGATGCGCGCCTTGAGGTCATCGGGGGTGCGCTGGTTGCCGAACATGAGGTAAAACAGGCCGCCGAACACCGGCACAGCCGAAATCAGCAGCACCCAGCTGAGCTTGTAGGCGGGGTTGGCCTCCCCGGTGACCACCCAGACCGACACCCCCACGCTGAGTGCCACCATCAGCGGATAGGCATAGACCACCCGTCCCTCCAATGCCACCAGCAGCGCCAGCAGAAAGGCCAGCTGCAAAACAATGAGCACCCCGATCACCACCATGCGGCTGCACAGTACGCGCAGGACCTTGCGCAGGGAGAGTTTCTGGCGCAGGGTGCGCCGGTCGTGTTTCTGTCTGCTGCGCCAGCTCATCGGGACTCCTCCTCTTCATGGGGTGTTTTTTCTATGTCCAGAATAACACCCTGACCCGGTAAAATCAATCCATTCCCTTCCAATATTCCCAGTGAGGGGAACTTTTATGTGAACTCTGCGTGACAGTTGACAGAACTCTCTGTGCAAAGCTGTTCCGGACTGTTATAATAGGGTTAACCGGACTGTTCCGGCCCCTCGCAGGACCCTGCTCTCCCGGCTGTGGACCGGGATTTTTGTCATAACACAAGGCTGCCATGCAGCATGAAAGGAGAATCGATTTTATTTGGAACCAATTACATTTGAACGCATCAAGAACGATGAAACCATCCGGGAATACATCCGCCGCGCCGACCACAACCTGGCTGCCATGGGCTACACCAAGCACGCCTTCGGCCATGTGACCAAGGTGGCAGAAGGCGCCGCCGAGATCCTCACCGCCCTGGGCTACGATGAGCGCACCGTGGAATTGGCCCGCATCTCCGGCTTCCTGCACGACATTGGCAATGTGGTCAACCGGGCCGACCATGCCCAGTCCGGCGCCATCATGGCCTTCCAGCTGCTCACCGCCATGGGAATGCCTGCCAAGGAGGTGGGCTATGTGGTGTCGGCCATCGGCCACCACGACGAGAGCACAGCCTTCCCGGTCAATGCCATTGCCGCCGCGGTGATCCTGGCCGATAAGAGCGATGTGCGCCGCAGCCGGGTCCGCAACAAGGAGAACACCGCCTTTGATATCCACGACCGGGTCAACTATGCGGTGGAAAAGTCCTCGCTGATTCTCAACCGCAGCGCCGCCACCATCTCGCTGATCCTCTCCATCGACACCAGCATCTGCGCCGTTATGGATTACTTCGAGATCTTCCTCACCCGCATGATGCTCTCCAAGCGTGCCGCCGAATACCTGGGGCTGTCCTTCAAACTGGAAATCAACGGCACCCAGTTCCTGTAAGCTGCCCACAAAAGCTCCGGTACGATCCAGGGCTTTTTCTGCCTCTCCCCTATATAAAAAAGGTATGGTCCATTCGGACCATACCTTTTTTACTTCTATTCGGATTTCTGCCGGGGCTTTCGGGCAAACAGTCCGGCTGCCCGGCTGTGGTTCTGCTGCCGCCGCCGGAGCGTCTCCTCCCGGTCGATCTGCCAGACGCCCTCCTGCAGGCAGAGGCAGTCCCCCTCCTGCGCACCATCCGGCAGCGACTGTACCGGCAGTTCTACCCGGCCTTTGCCGCCCTCGCAGACGGCAATGCCCTCCTCGATCCGATCGATCACCAGCATCGTTTTTCCTCCTTACAGCAGGTCTTCCCGCTCGCCGTTCTCGCTCTCCACCCACAGGGCGACCCCATCGGTGCAGACCCGGATCTCGCCCAGCAGGTCGGTGACCTGCCCTTCTACCGGTCGCACCGAGATCAGCGGGTCCAGCAGACCGGTGGGGCGGATCACCTGTTGGGCAATGCGGGTGCTGTGCTCCCGCTCGTACCCGCCTGGTGTTGCGGAGACGAAGATGGTCTGATTGAGCTTGGACTCGACCTCTTCAAATTTCAGCGGGCGGTTGTCAAAGGCAGAAGGCAGCCGGAAGCCATATTCCACCAGTGTTTTTTTACGGGCATAGTCGCCGCCGTACATAGCCCGCACCTGCGGCAGCGTAACATGGCTCTCGTCGATAAACAGCAGAAAATCCTCCGGGAAATAGTCCAGCAGCGTGGTGGGCATACTGCCTGGCGCCCGGCCGGACAACACGGCAGAATAGTTCTCGATGCCCTTGCACATCCCCACTTCATTGAGCATCTCGATATCATAGTTTGTCCGCTGGGAGATGCGCTGCGCCTCAATGAGCTTGCCCTCGGCGGTAAACTGCCTTACCTGGGCGTCACACTCTGCACGGATCTTCTCCAGCGCAGCAGCTTTTTTCTCGGCGCTGACGATATAGTGGCTGGCGGGGAAGATCGCCACGTGCTTGACCACGTTCTGCCGTGCGCCGGTGACTGGGTTGAACTCTGTGATGCGGTCGATCTCGTCGCCAAAAAACTCCACCCGGATGGCCAGCTCGCTCATATAGGCCAGGTAGATATCCACCGTATCCCCCCGCACCCGGAACTTGTTGCGCACAAAGTTGATATCGTTGCGCTCGTATTGCAGATGCACCAGCTTTGCGCACAGGTCATCCCGCTCCATCTGCATCCCCGGACGCAGACTGATGACCATGCTGCGGTAGTCGATGGGGTCGCCCAAGGAGTAGATGCAGGATACAGACGCCACGATGATCACATCCCGCCGTTCTGACAATGCTGCCGTAGCAGAATGACGCAGGCGGTCGATCTCATCGTTGATCGCACTGTCCTTTTCAATATAGGTATCGGTGCTGGGGATATACGCTTCCGGCTGGTAGTAATCGTAGTAGGAGACGAAATACTCCACCGCATTTTCCGGAAAAAAGGAGCGAAACTCCGTACACAGCTGCGCCGCCAGGGTCTTATTATGGGCCAGCACCAGGGTGGGGCGGTTGCACTGGGCAATGACGTTTGCCATTGTAAACGTCTTGCCGCTGCCGGTAACGCCCAGCAGCGTCTGGAACTTATCCCCGGCTTGCACCCCCTGCACCAGCTGGGCAATGGCCTGGGGCTGGTCACCGGTGGGAGCATAGGGGGATACCAGCTTAAAGGTCTCGTCTGACATAGAGGCGTCCTTTCCGGTTCCCGCTGCGAGAACCACCATTAGTTGTTGACATTCACCTTATTATAGCACGGGTGTTTTATAATGTAAAGCGGCATGACGGCGGGAGACGTTCCTTGCTTAATACAGGCCGACAGAGCAGGGTCCAAAAAATACACTTTAGCTTTATTGGCGAAAACTCCAATACAAAATGCTCCTGTTCGACCCCTGTGCTTGGGTAGAATTTTGCGGTCCGAAATTCTATGTTGTCAATTTCGTGATGATACTCTGGTTCGCAATTACACAATGAAGATTCGGTTATAGAAGCATAAAAAACCCTTGTTCCAGAAACATCCGCCTTCATCCGCTCACATCTCCGATCCATGTTTCTATTTACCTTATCATAATTTTCTGTTCTCTTCAACGCATGTCTAAATTGACAGAGATCCGCTCCGTCCGTCTAAATGTAAAAAAGGGACTCCCCCTCCCCGTTGACTTTGCCCCTTGAGATATAGTATCATGGAAGGGACGGGCGGTTTTATCCGCCAGAGAGAGAGGCCGATTTATGAAGCAATTTACCGCCACTGCCAACGATGAAGGGGTGCGGATGTCCCGTTTTGTACAAAGCGTGACACGGGGACTGCCCACAAGTTTGTTATACAAGAGCTTCCGCAACAAGCGGGTCAAGGTCAACGGCAAGCGTGCTGCGCCGGAGGACCGGCTGCGGGCCGGCGACCTGATCGAACTGTACATCAACGACGAGTTTTTCCCCCCGGAGGGGAGCGCTCCCGCCAAACCGGCAAAAAAAGCCCCTGCTCAGCCGCCGGTGACCGTGGTCTATGAAGATGCCGATATTGCGGTGCTGTACAAGCCTGCGCATCTGTTATGCCACAGCGACCGTACCGGAGATGCAAACCTTGTGGATGCTTTTGCCCAGTATCTGGAGCAGAAGGGCGAGTACGACCCCCACAGTGAGCAGCGGTTCAAACCCGGAATCTGCAACCGGCTGGACCGCGGCACAGAGGGGCTGGTGATCGCCGCCAAGAGCTATGCCGCCCTGCGGGATATGAACGAGATCATCCGCACCGACCTGCTCAAAAAGGAATACTACACCATCACGGTCGGCATCCCCCAGAGCGGGCGGTTCACTGCCTGGTGGGAGCACGATGAAAAGAACAACAAGGTCTCCATCCACGCACACCAGGCACAGGACGGACACCGCAAGCAGATCATCACCGATGTGGATGTACTGCGCACCGCCGGGCCTTTTGCATTGTGCCGCATTGGCCTGGTCACCGGCCGCACCCACCAGATCCGAGCACACCTGGCCTACCTTGGCAAGCCGGTGCTGGGAGATATCAAATATGGCAACCGCAAGATGAACCAGCGCACCGGGGCAAAGACCCAGGCGCTGTGTGCGGTACGGCTCAGCTTTTTGCAGATCCCGCCGGAGAATACGCTCCACGGCCTTTCCGGCAAGGTCATCAAGCTGAAAGACCCGCAGATCCTGCGCCAGTTTGAAGCACTGGACAAAGCGCCCCAAAAAAGCCCTGCCAACTAAACAGCGCCCCCCGGCCCTACTGCGGGCCGGGGGGCGCTGTTTGATTACTGGGACAGATATTCCACCAGCTCACTGATGGCTTTGGCCACATCCGGCAGCACACGGTCCTTTTGGGGACGCGGCGCATCGATCGCCTGCTGATAGACTTCCAGCGCTTGACGGGCAAAGTTCTTGGAGGAATAGCGCGCGGCCTTTTCCTCTGCTTTGCCGGCATAATCGCTGTGGTTTGCCATCACATCCTCAAATCCCTGGCGGAAGGTAGAGCTTTCCTCCCACTGCCAGCCGTTGATCCCGTTTTCGATCACGCCCTCCAAGCAGGGGTCCGCCCGGCAGATAGCGGGCAGACCGCAGGCCATGGCTTCAAAATAGGTCAGGCCCTGGGTCTCGCTCCGGGAAGCGCTGACAAAGACATCCCCCACCTGATACCACCGGGGGACCTCCTGAGGGCTTACCATACCCGCAAAGCGGACCCGCTCGGTCAAGCCCAGGCGGATGGTCTCTGCCTCCAGCTCAGTCCGGACCGGGCCATCCCCCACGAACACCAGCCAGGGGCGCTCCTCTTCCGGCCACTCTGCCAGCAGCTGCAAAAGCTCCCCATGGTTCTTTTCCGCAGCCAAACGCCCCAGCGAGAGCATCACCGGCGCTTCGGCAGGGATGCCCAGCTGGCTGCGCAGCTCTGCCCGGGCAGCGCCGCCGTCCTGCCAAGGCTGGAACTCGCCCAGGTCAATGCCCGTCGGCACTGTGAACACCTTGCACTCCACGCCATAGCTTTCCAGCAGCGCACGGATCTTGCCGGTGGGGGCCAGGATCGCATAGCAGTGCCCTGCCACCACCCGGGTGAAATACTCTACCGCCGCCTTGCCCAGCCGCTCGCTGGGGCAGACATAGCGGGTGCAGTCCTCCCACATGGTATGGTATGTATGCACCAAGGGGCAATCGCAGCGTTTGGCCAGCTGGCAGGCCGGGATAAAGGTGGAGAACTCACTCTGAGAGTGGATCACATCCGGCCGCCACTCTTCCAGCACGTCCAGCCAATGGCTCAGGAGCCGCAGCCCCAGCCGCACGCCCGGGTAGACTTTTTCCGCACTGAGGCTGCCCAGGTAGATCACATTGCCTTCCTGATAGGAGCGGCTGTTGCCGGACAAGGTCAGCACCCGCACATCATGCCCCAAAGCCAGCAGCTCCCGGTAGAGCAGCTCCACCGACCGCACCACTCCGTTGACCGCAGGCGCCCATGTATCGGTCGTCAGCAAGATTTTCATCAGAACACCTCCGCAAGATCATCTGTTGTTTTATCCTTTTTTCTGGCGGCAGAGCTTGGCCGATGCCCTGTTCCGTCCACACCATTTTAACGAAATCCCCTGCCCTATTCCTGCAAAATACTGCGGGAATGGGGCTGCACTTCCAATATACCCGCCGCAGCACAGCAGGTCAAGACTTTTTCAGCCAAAACCTTGCCCTTTGCTGCAAAAAACACAGCAGCAGGGATCAGACCTGCTGCTGTGCTGCTTTTATTCTTTACAGACGGCCACCTCTGCAACACCATAATGGTGCATCAAGGCCACTGCCGCAGGACCAATTTCCTCACCGCTGACCGCGATGGGGATCGCCGGCGGGCAGGATACGGTGGGCAGTGCGCACACACGGCCCAGTGCCTGCTCCACTGGCACTCGCTCTGCAGGGGACAGCACCGCTGCCCGGATGCTGCGCACCTGCTTATTCTGGCTCGCCAGCTCCGCAAACGCTGGGCCTATATCCTCCGGCAGCAAAGCTCCCTGGGCCTGCTCCAACAGATCCAGCAGTGCCGCCCGCACACGAGCCATATCTTCCGGTGGGTTTTCCGGCGTAAACATCAATACCACGTTGCGGATATCCGCATACTCACACTCGATACCGCAATGCCGCAGCTGATCCGCCAGCCACTGCCCGGTGCGGCCCAATGCCGCAGCATCCAGCGTCAGCTTCAGCGGCTCCTGCTCCGGGCCGGACAGCGCCACCGGCACCGGACAGCAGCCCAGCGCAGCCATGTTCAGTTCCTTCCGCAGCTGATCCAGGCCCGCCATGCTGGCTGCCAGCTTTTCTCGGTAGCCCTGTGCCAGATACCGGTTGCACAGATCCAGGGATTGCAAAATCAGATAAGAAGGGCTGGTGGAGCCAAACAGCGCCATTGCGCCCCGGACAGCCTCCGGTTGGGGGACCGGGGCATTTTTCCCCAGGTGCAGGTAGGCTCCGCCGGTCAGCACCGGCAGTGTCTTATGACCGGAGTCGCAGCACATAGCAGCCCCCAGTGCGATCGGGTGCCGGCTGCCCCCCGGCAAAAAGGGCAGATAGGCGCCGTGTGCGTTGTCCACCAGCAGCGGCACGCACAGGCTTTGGCAGACCTCTGCCAGCCCCTGTACGTCCTGCATATATCCCAGATAGTCCGGGCTGGTCAGGTAGACGCCAAAGGGGCGCACCCCTTGACGGAGCAGCTGCTCCAGACGGGTGCGGAGACTTGCAGGCGTGACCGGGCAGCTGCACAGACTGCCCCCCTGTCCCTGCGGCCACAGCCATTGGATCTCAAAATCCAGCAGGGCAGCACTGTACACCAGCGCTTTATGTGCATTGCGTGCCGCCAGCAGGACCGGACGGCCCTCCCCTGCCGGTGCGGCCTGCATGGCCAGCAGCAGCATAGCCCGAATACACTGAGAGGACCCGCCCGCACTATAATAGGTGGCCGCCGTGCCGAACAGCTGGGCAGCATTTGCCTCGCTCTCCGCAATGATGCCTTCTGCCTCATACAGCTCATCTGCCCCCGCGATCTCGGTCAGGTCCAAGGGCTCGCACCCCAGAAAGGATACGCCTTTGTGCCCTGGCATATGCAGCCGGGCCGTGCCTGAACTGCTGTACCGCCGGACAAAATCTGCAATAGGGGTGCTGGGCATCATTCGCCGCAGCCCTCGCCATCAGCGCAGGCATTGCAGCTGCCGCCCAGCTCAATGGGAGCCTCTACGCCCTGAGCTGCCAGGTCCTGGTTCTCAGCCACCTTGATCATGATGGCGCACTCGATCCGCTTTTTGAACAGCTCGCAGCCGTAATCGTACACGCCTGTGATGCTGCCCGTTGCATGGTATGCATTGGCTGCACAGCCGCCGGAGCAGTACAGCTTAGCCCAGCAATCCTTGCACTCGGGGCGGGCGTAGGCGTTGCAGTGCTTGAACTCATCCCGCACAGCGGTATTGGTGACGCCCTTCCAGATATCGCCCATGAGGTACTTGGGGTCACCCACGAACTGGTGGCAGGGATACAGGTCGCCCCACGGCGTCACAGCCATATACTCGGTTCCGGAACCGCAGCCGGAGATGCGCTTGTAGATGCAGGGGCCTCCGGTAAGGTCGATCATGTAGTGGTAGAAGGTAAAGCCCTTGCCCTCCCGGCGGCGGCGGATCATCTCCTTGGCCAGGATCTCGTACTGCTCCTTCAGGATGGGCAGATCCTCCGCAGTCAATGCACAGGGATCGTCCGGCTTAGAGACCACCGGCTCCATGCTCAGCTCCGTAAAGCCCAGGTCTGCCATGTGGAAGACATCCTTGGTGAACTCCACATTGTTATGGGTATAGGTGCCCCGGATGTAGTAGTTCTTATCCCCACGGCGGCGGACGAACTCCTGGAACTTAGGCACGATGACATCGTAGCTGCCGCGGCCTGCATAGTCCTTGCGGAGACGGTCGTGGATCTCCTTGCGGCCATCCAGGCTCAGCACCACATTGTGGCACTCCTTGTTGCAGAAGTCGATGACATCATCATCGATCAGCATGCCGTTGGTGGTCATGGTAAAGCGGAAGTTCTTGTTGTGGATCTTCTCCTGCTCACGGCAGTAGGCCACCAGCTGCTTGACCACATCAAAGTTCATCAGCGGCTCGCCGCCGAAGAAGTCCACTTCCAGGTTGCGGCGGGTGCCGGAATTCTCGATCAAAAAGTCCATGGCCCGCTTGCCCACCTCAAAGCTCATCAGGGCACGGTCGCCCTGGTAGCGGCCCTGGGCAGCAAAGCAGTAGGAGCAGTTCAGGTTGCAGGTGTGCGCCACATGCAGGCACAGTGCCTTGACCACCGTATTGCGGTTCTTGAAGTCAAAGGCCATGTCCTTATAGATATCCGGCGCCCAAAGTTTGCCCTGGGCCTCCAGCTGGGCCACATCCTCCAGGCACTGGCGCAGGTCCTCCTCCGTAACATCCGGACGGTGGGCGTACTTTGCCAGCATCTGTGCTACGATCTCATCGGCCGGATGCTGCTTGTACAGGGCGATGATGTCGTAGGCCACCTCGTCCACAACGTGCACAGAGCCGCTGCAGGTGTCCAGCACGATATTATATCCATTGAGTTGATACTGATGTACCATTGATTTTCCTCCGTGAAAGATCACTAAAAATGAACACAAAAAATGCCGCCCGGCTCAGGCGGCATCCGATTGGAAAAAAGCTTACTTGTTGCTGTTCTCGCACTGCTGGTTAGCCACGCCGCAGGAGGTCTTGCAGGCAGACTGGCAGGAAGTCTGGCACTCGCCGCAGCCGCCGGTCTGCACGCTCTTGGTCAGGTCACGGGTAGCGATCGTCTTAATTCTTTCCATAATCAAAAACCTCTCTCGCTTGAAAAGATTGCGCTGTGCGAAGCATTGCCTCTGCCCAGCGATTTATCTTTTAGTATCATAACACGGGAGGCGATTTCTGTCAAGATTTTTTGGCACCGGGCTTCCTGCAAGGGCAGCATCAGCCGGGCAGGCGGGGCTGATAGCGTGCCAGCACTGTATGCAGCCCCAGCTCCCGGGCCCGGGCCAGCAGATAGCGGTAGCGGCACAGCAGCGCCTGCCGCTCGTAGATGCGCTGCTCGATCAGATCGGAGTCCACCTCCAGATCAAACATCATCTCGTTGCAGCGCAGGCAGGCCAAGCACTCCTGCAGATCCTGCTCCAGCTCCGGGCAGTAGCGCTCGTGTTCCGGGTCCCGCGGTACACGGGGCGAGAGGTTGCCTCTTTCCGGGCGCAGAGTTCGTGTCATCATATGCAGCATCCTTTCTAAATCAGGCCAAGCAGCCTTTCAATGTCCTGTGCGAGTATACCGCACCGCCGGGGCAAAACCTGCCGCACCCTGGAGAAGTGCGTTAAGACGGCATTTTTTTATTTTTTGCAAGTTTTTTCAAAAATATGCTTGACAAATGCCTCCGATATGCGTATAATAACACACGTTGACCGGCTCACCCAGCCGGGCGGCACCACTGATGGGGATTTGCATAGTGGTAGTGCGGTAGACTCTGACTCTACTTGTGGGAGTTCGATTCTCTCATCCCCAACCAAAACGAAGCAGTCTGCAAGACCTTTTCCATAAGGTTTGCAGACTGCTTTTTTGTTTTTCATCCACTGCAAAAGACCGGGCGCATCCAGGGAGCTACTCCCCGGACACGCCCGGTCTTTTTTTATTTCAGCTCAGGATCCCTAAATGGATCAGACCAGCTGGATACGGCCTGCGCCGTACTCATTCTCGTAGTTCAGCAGATAGCCCGGATACTGAGACAAGGGGCTGTTGGCGCTGCTCAGGTGAGGCAGGCCATTGGCATCCACGCCGCCAAACAGCATAGCGTACATGGACATGACCAGGTAGTCCTCAGCTACATAGTCCTTGATCAGCGTTGCGCCGTCGAACATGGCAAAGCCATCGCCCAGGTTGCGCAGGGTATAGTTCATACCTGCCATTGCATAGGTAGCGTGGGGGTCCAGCGGCTCATATGCACCGGTCTTGCGGTTGTAGATCTTGACATTCTGCACACGGGGGGTGCCAGTAGCGCTGCCGACCCAGACATTCTTGTCATTGGTCTGCAC
>Kit_p1__coassemble_954_pt1 | contig 10309 bp, 9 predicted proteins | sample Kit_p1__metabat2_low_PE_019 | metagenome-assembled genome bin Kit_p1
CTGCCCAGCGCCTGGCGTAAGTTCTGATCTATACTCTGGCAAACAAAAAGCACCCCATTGAGGGGTGCTTTTTTCTTTGTCGGATAGGGCAGCAGGAGAAAATTTAGGCGATCCCGATCCGGTGGTGGATATAGGCGGGTACCTTTTCCTTAGGGATGCCCAGCGCTACTGCAAATTCTCCGTTCAGGCTTTCCTCTGCCTGATGCATAAAATGCTCATCCACCCGGCCAAAGCGCTTATTCTGCCGTTCCATGGCACGTTTTTTGTGGTGGATGGAAACAGTCAGAGCAATCAGATCCCGGCAGTTATGACTTTTCAGGGCCTGCTCATAATGAGCGGCCAGCTCCTGTGCACTGCGGCAGTGGAATTCTTCACTCTCTACCTGGGGGATCATGTCGATCAGACGGTTGGCTTCCTCTGCAGTGATCACTGCCCGCAGAGAGATCTTGGGGTTGTCCGCAGGGACATACAGCACGCCGTTCTGATACAGCGGTTCCAGCACATAGTAGGGATGTGCCTCCTCCAGACCCTCAAATCGGCGTGTTACCAGGTTTTTTACCCGGCATACACCCAGATTGCCGTACACAACATAATCGCCTTGCTTGAACATGAAAGACCTCCGTGACCTCCGCGTGCCGCAGATACTATACAAATAGGAAAAAACTGTTCCATCTCCCGGTGGCACAGCGGACTCGGGGCGGGTGGTGCAACAGTGGAATCGAAATTGAAATTACGATTCTAAGATGATTATAACATAAATTTCAGAAAAAGTCCAAGGTGGGCGGCAAAGTCCCTATTACATAGAGGATAAGAAGGTGCAAAAAGCCCCCGCAGCGGCAAAAGTGCTGCGGGGGCAGGAGAACAGATCAAATCAGGAACGCTTGTGGCGGAAGTGCCGCTGTCCGTTGTAAAAACCAAAGCAGGTGCCGCATACACCGCCTACAAGATGCATGAAGTTGGCGATGTTGTCCCGCACAAACAGGATATCGTAGATCTGCTGTCCTAGATAAAGCCCTGCCACCAGCAGCATGGTCAGGGGGATGCCGCCGTCAAATCCAGACAGGGAAGAGAGCATGATCAGCATAAACACGATGCCGGAGGCCCCCAGCAGGGCACTGTAGGGGAACAGCAGGCATTGCAGCACGCCGGACACAAGGGCCGTGAGCAGGATCGCGCAGAGCAGGTCTTTGCTGCCGTACTTTTCTTCCATCGGGGGGCCGATGACCAAAAGCAGCAGGATGTTGCCCATAAAATGGTTCCAATCGGCGTGGCCCAGTACATGACCCACCAGCCGGATATAGAACAGCGGGTCCTTCATGGAGGAGCGGTATACGCAGAACAGATGACCAGTGGTCCATCCATCGGTCCAGCTGTCCAGCAGCAGTACAAGGACGCACAGCAGAGAGAAGGTCAGGATGACCGGGGAGTTATACTCCAGCCGCAGGGTGAAGGAGTTGCGTTTCATGGCCGGGGGCCTCCTTTTGTGGTTTTTGCCGGGCGGCAGGCCAAGCAAATGCTATTGTATCATATTTTGACGGATTTTTCCCATTTTTGCGAAAAAAACTCTTTCCTTCCCCTCATAAGGACAAAAAAGCCGCACCCAAAAGCAGGAACTGCAAATGGGCGCGGCTGTCTTTGGATGTTCAGCTGTCGGTTTTTGTGGTATAGGTAAGGTCCAGCACCGGGCCAAAGGGGTCAAATACCAGTCCCTCCACCCCATCTGCCAGCAGCAGACGCTTTTGCTGGGCGAACAGGGGAGCAAAGACGCCATCCGCCAGCAGACGGCGTTCGCATTGGGCCAGCAAACGGCAGCGGTCCCGGCCGGTGGATCGTGTGCTGGCGGCCAGATCTGCGGCAAAATCCGGGTCGGTGTATCCGGCCGAGCTGCCGCCCTCGGCGGTGAATTGCAGCAGCATCTCGTATACGCTGCCGCCTTCGGTCTGTACAGGAACAAGGGCAATGCTGTAATCCCCCTGCTGCATCCGCTTTTCAAATAGGTCAGGGGGCACCTGCTCCAAAGAAAAGTAGAGGGACAGCTGCTTTTGCCACTGGCTGTTGATCTGTGCGGCCGCTTCCTCCAGACCGCAGCCTGCGGGGATCAGCAGAGTGACCTTGTCAAAAGCAGAATTGGACATCCCCTGCCGTGCTTCCATATACAGCTCCCGTGCAGAGCCAAAATGGGGGCGGGGGTCCCCCGCCTGCGCACGGTAGTCCAGTCCATCTACGGTCAGTCCCTCCGGGATCAGTCCCTGCGCAGCGGGGTAGAGGGGAGAGCTGAAATCCAGTTCGGCTTCCTGCACCGAGGCGATCAAAGCCTGGCGCAGCAGCGGCGCGGCGAAGACCGAATCCTCACCGCATTGGAAGATCAGCCCCCAGGTGGTGTCTGAATAGGGGATGGACCGCAGTGCTGTGGGGGCAGAGGATTCGTCCGGTGCGGCAGAGCAGCGCTCGTTCAGGATCAGTTCTTCCGCGCTCTGGTCCATGTTGTTGGTGTTCTGCACCAGACGCAGGCTGTCTACCTGGCTGCCGCTGGGGGAACGGCGGAGAAACAAACCGCTGGAGGTCCAGTTGTAGATGTAAAAGCTCCCGCTGGAAAGGGTGCTGGAGGTCTTCAGCCCATAGGTGCCCCGTGTCTGGGTGAAAAATGCCTCGTCACAGGGCATAGCTCCGGGCAGGGTCAGTTTGGCAAGGAAATTATCGTCCCGTTCGCTCAGGCGAAAGATCAGGGTGCGGTCATCGGCAGCCTGTACCCCCAGCTCAGCGGGGGCGCGCTCCCCCGCCAGCACCGGGCCGCTGTTGAGGATGGCTGCAAAATCTACGGCGTAGGGGGAATGGGTCTCTGCCTGAAAGACCCGCTGGAACGCAAATACAAAATCCTGGGCGGTAATAGCATAATCGGTCTGGGCACCTTTGGCGGCAATGTAGCGCAGCCCCGGACGCAAAGTAAAGGTATACTGCAGCCCGTCGGCAGAGACCTCCCAGCTTTCAGCCAGGGCGGGGGCCAACTCGCCCTCCGGCGTGCGGCGCACAAGGCCGCTGTATAGGTTGGTGCAGGCGATCACGTCAGAAGGATCCAGGGCGACCTGGGGGTCCAGATTGGCGGGGATCTGCTCTACGAACCAGGTAAAACTGTTGGCTCCACCGCCGCAGCTGCTCAGGACAGCGGCCAGCACCAAAGCACAGAAAAAACCGGAGACCCGGCGCAGCAAATGTTTCAATGCAAAAGAACCTCTTGTAGGATAGTTGCGGCTGCGAAAAAATGCGCATCCACACGAAAATACTCGAACAACTTTCAGTGTATCAGAAAGAGTGCAGAAAGGCAATTCTTTTTTCGTGATTTCCAGGGGGCTTTTGATGTATTTTCCCTATAAATAGGGCTTTTGCACTCCGGCTGCTTTTTGCGTGCAAGCGGTGCAGCCCATGTCTTTGCAAAACAGCAAAAGTGCTGCTTTGCGGCGGCTTGTTCAAAAACTGGAAGATGCCCTGGCGGAGCAGACGTTGTGTGCCTTGCCAAGGCGGAAGAAATGGTCTATAATAGGACGGCAAAGCATACGATCCAGCGCAGCCCATGGGTGGTGCTGCGCCTTTTGATACGCTCGGGGATAGAGCAAGCCTATGCAAGGAGGAAGAACTTTTATGCAGGAACAGCAGCAGCGCCTTGCCCAGATGGTGCAGGGCAAAAAGGTGGCGTTCATCGGGGCGGGGGTCAGCCACCGCACCTTGATCGAGGAGTTTGTGGGCCTGGGTGCGCAGGTGACCCTGTGCGACCGCAAGGACAGTCTGGAGCAGTTTGGTCCCTATGGAGAGACCCTGCGCCGTCTGGGGGTGCGTCTCAGCCTGGGCGAACATTATATGGACGGTTTTGCCGGACAGGATATGATCCTGCGCACGCCGGGCTTTGAATATTACCAAAAGCCCTTGCAGGATGCCATTGCCGCTGGGACCCAGGTGACCAGTGAGGTGGAGCTGTTCTTTGATCTGTGCCCCTGTGAGATCGTGGCGGTGACCGGCTCGGACGGCAAGACCACCACGACGACCCTGATCTCCAAATTCTTTGAGGCGGCGGGCCGCCGGGTCCATCTGGGCGGCAATATCGGTGCGGCGCTGTTGCCCATGCTGCCCCAGGTCTCCCCGGAGGATGTGGCGGTGGTGGAGCTGTCCAGCTTCCAGCTCATCAGTATGCGCAAGAGCCCCCAGGTGGCGGTGGTGACCAATGTGACCCCCAACCACCTGGATCACCATAAGGATATGCAGGAGTATATCGACGCAAAGCGCAACATCCTGCTGTATCAGCAGCCGCCCTGCCGGGCTGTGCTGGGGTACGAGAACCCCATCTCCCGGTCTATGCAGGCAGACTGCAAGGGAGAACAGGTCTGGTTTACCCGCCTGCATGAGACCGATAACGGTGCTTTCCTGCGGGAAGACGGGATGCTCTGCATGGCAGAGAATGGCCAGGTGACCCCTTTCCTGGCACAGAAGGATGTGAAGCTGCGGGGTCTGCACAACATCGAAAATCTGCTGGCTGCTGCCGCTGCGGTCTGGGGCCGTGTCCCGGTGGAGGCCATCCGGAAAGTGGGCAGCACCTTTACCGGGGTAGAGCACCGCATTGAGCCGGTGCGCACGCTGGATGGCGTTACCTACTACAACGACTCCATTGCATCCAGCCCCACCCGCACCATTGCCGGGCTGCGCAGCTTTGATCAGAAGCTGATCCTGATCGCTGGCGGATACGATAAAAAGATCCCCTACGAGCCGTTGGCACCGGAGATCCTGCAGCACGTCAAGGTGCTGGTGCTGATGGGCGCCACCGGTCCCCGTATCGAGAAAGCCGTCCGGGAGCATCCGGACTTTGCCGCCTCCGGGCTGGTGATCCTCCACGCAGAGGGGATGCGGGATGCCGTGGAAAAGGCCCGTCAGGCCGCGCATCCCGGCGATATCGTCAGCCTGTCCCCGGCCAGCGCCTCCTTTGACCTGTACCCGAACTTTGAGGTCCGCGGGCAGGATTATAAGGCCATCGTCAACAGCCTGTGATCGCGCAGGTCACGAACCGCCGCCAGCGGCAGCGCTATCTGCGGGCGTGCGGGGATAGACTGTGTCTGGGCGCGACCATGCCGCTGGCACTGCGCTTGTTTGGGCGCAGTCAGCCGGGCCGCTTTTTTGCGGGACCCACACTGGCGCTGGATGTGGGAGGCAGCACCGCTTTTTTGGCAGGCCATGCAAACCCGGAGGAGCTGGCGGGCTTTTTGGCCTTTTGCGGGTGCAGCGGGGTCATTCTGGACGAGGCAGAATGTCCCGCACCTGCCGGCTGGGTCCGGGCTAAGACCCACACTGTATTCGGCTTGGCCGCAGGCCGGGCGCTGCCGCTGCCCCCGGTGCAAGAGGAGCTGTGGGCCGCTCTCCGCTGGGAGAAAAGCCCCCCTGCCGGGCCGGTGGCAGATGCGCTGTTTGCCCACCAGGGACAGGCTAGACGGGATGATTTTTACTCGGAACTGTGTACAAAGCGCAGCCGGGGACAGGCCCGGGTCTGGGCACTGTATCAGGGGGAGCGTCTGGTCTGCACTGTAGGGGCCTACGCCCTGTGGAATGGCCAGGCGTATATGGCCTGCGGCCAGACCGATGCTGCCCTGCGAGGCCGGGGCATCGGCGGGCGGCTGATCGTCCAGATGGCCAACACTTTGGCAGCGGAGGGCTGGCAGCCGGTGTTTTTGTGCAGCCCGGAGCGGGTGCCGCTTTATACCCGTCTGGGCTTTACCCGCCTGGGAGAGTACGCCCGGTACGAGCCCCCGGAAGAATGTTGAAACAGGAAGGAACCATAGATAGAATGTTGAACCAATTTTTTGATTTTAAACCCGAGGTGCTGACCCTGGACCAGCAGGCCATGGAGCTGTGCCAGCCCTATTTCCGCCATGCAGAGGAGATCCGGGACTATAACCAGCTTAAGATGCTGCGGGCCTTTGCCGATACCCAGATGTCCTCCACAGATATGCTGGGTACTACCGGGTATGGCCTGTGGGATTCTGGCCGTGCCAAGCTGGAACAGATCTTTGCTCAGGTGATGGGCTGTGAGGATGCGCTGGTGCGCAGTCAGTTCATGAGCGGCACCCACACCCTGGCAGTGGCGCTGTTCGGCCTGCTGCGTACGGGTGACACGCTGCTGGCCGCCACCGGCCGTCCCTACGATACCCTGGAGGGGGTCATTGGTCTGGATGGCAAGGGCAAGGGCACCGGCACTCTGATGGATTATGGCGTGCTGTACGATGAGGCACCGCTGCTGCCGGATATGACCCCGGACTATGCGCTGATCGCCCGCAAGGCTCCCGGAGCCAAGGTCTGCCATATCCAGCGCAGCCGGGGCTACCTCCAGCGCAATGCCTTTGATCTGGATACGATCCAGAAGATTGCCGATACGGCTCGTGGGGCAAACCCGGATATCATCATCTTTGTGGATAACTGCTATGGCGAGTTTACCCAGATGAAGGAACCCTGCCAGGCAGGGGCCGATCTGGTGGTGGGCAGCCTGATCAAAAACCCCGGCGGCGGCATTGCCCCCACCGGCGGCTATATCGCAGGCCGGGCGGATCTGGTGGAGCAGTGTGCCTACCGCCTCAATGCGCCGGGTCTGGGCAAGGAGCTGGGCTGTACCCTGGAGACCCCGCGGGATATGTACCTGGGCTTCTACTATGCGCCGGGCGTGGTGTGCGAGGCCATCAAGACCGCTATTTACGCACAGTGCCTGCTGGAGCTGCTGGGCAAGAACCCCATTCCCCGTTACTGCGAGGACCATAACGACATCGTTACCTGCTTTGATGCCGGTACGGCTGAAGCGCTGGTGGGCTTCTGCCGGGGCGTACAGGCAGCCAGCCCGGTGGACAGTTACGCTGCACCGGAACCCTGCCCGGAGCCGGGTTATACCGACGAGGTGATCATGGCCAGCGGAAGCTTTACCCAGGGCAGCACCATTGAGCTGTCCTGTGACGGCCCCCTGCGTGCACCCTACACCTGCTATCTGCAGGGCGGATTGAACTTTGCTGCCAGCCGCGCCGGTGTGCTGCTGGCTGTGCAGAATGCGTATTTTGCTCAATAATAAAAATCCCCCGGCTCCGCCGGGGGATTTTTATTGACGAATTTTGCGGGTCGATTTTGTGGAATTTTTCGGTCATCTGCATATTTGTGATGAAAGATGGATTCAAAATATCCGTTTTGTGAATAAAAAGTAACGGATAGGGTATTCAAGTACGGTCCCAAGGGGGCTATACTAAAAACACAGCCGGACACTCCTTGCAAGCTGAAAGGCCCCTTAGGGCCGCAGCCTCCCTCTCTGTGCGATCGGGGGTGCGATCTGGCACAAGTCTCCGCAGGTCCGGTGCACAGCTGCCAAGGTGCGCCGGGGTGCAAACCGGTGAGAGACTGTGTATCACCCTTCCGAGAAACGGAGGGCATGATGGCTGGTCCCATCATCTACCTGCTGGGCATGAACCTGGTTCTGCTGGCTGTCAAGATCATGTGCGGTCTGCTGGGCTACAACCTGGGCACCAGCATCATCGGCACCATGACGGAGCAGATCGAGAAGGTCTCCCGCATTGCAAGCATGATCGGTGTTACGGTCATTGCGGGCTTGGCGGTAAGCTTTGTTAAAATCACCACACCCATCCAGTATGCCGTTGCTGTCCCCGGCGGTGAGCAGAAGTTGATCACCCTGCAGTCCATGCTGGATGCGATCGCTCCCAGCATGCTGCCCTGTGCATTTGTGGGCCTGGTGTTCTACCTCATCAAGGTCAAAAAGTGGACCACCGTCAAGCTGGTCTGCATGACCATCGTGCTGGGCATCCTGCTGTCTGTGCTGGGCATCGTGGCGTAAAGCGGCAGTTTTGACCGCTGAAAAACCCAATAGAAACAACACAGCCGGCGCGGGAACATAGCCGTACCTTTTCAGGCAGGGATGTTTTGTGCATCCCTGCCTTTTTTGTGCCCCTGTGATGCAAAAACAAACGGAGGAGCGTTATGATGGACCATATGATCGGGGCTGTACGCCAGGCGGCCCGCCGTTTTTATGCTCAATATGACCCCGCAGCCACGGCCGCCTATGTCCGTGCGAACTGCAGATCCGAGGCAGAGCACCTGCTGCACCAGGCGGAAAATCTGATGCAGAATACCTTTGTCTTTACCGACCGGTGGGATATGGAACCCTGCGCCGTCCCCTATACTATGCCCGCAGGGCAGTGGACCCATAGCCCCAATGGAGACCCGGAATGGGTGTTCATGCTCAACCGGCACGACTACCTGCCCAAGCTCTGGCAGGCGGCTATACTGACCGGAGAGGTGCGGTATCGGCGCAAATTGATCGATTCGGTAATGGATTGGATCGCCTCCAATCCGCTGACCCGGGAGGGGACCCCGTCCACCCGCACCATTGATACCGGTATCCGCTGCATGAACTGGATCCAGCTGCTGCCTTTTCTGCTGGCAGAAGATGCGCTGACCGACCAGGAAGCCCGGACGATGATCGACAGTCTGTCTGCCCAGTTTGCGAACCTTCGGGAGAGATATATCCTTAAATACACCCTCAGCAACTGGGGTGTGCTGCAAACCACAGCATTCTGTGCGGGGTATGCCTGGATGGGGCAGCTGCTGCCCCCGGGTCTGGAAGCATGGGCCTGGCAGGAGCTGCAGACCCAGCTGCGGCTCCAGATCCTGGAGGACGGCGCCCATTGGGAGCAGTCGCCTATGTACCATGTGGAAGTGCTGAATGCCTGTGTCCGGCTGTTGACTCAGTTGTATGCGGCCCAAAAAGCGGGGCTGTCCCTCTGTCAGGAGGCACGTTTTGCCCTGGATGCCGGTACATCGTCTCCGGAGCGAAAGGCTGGTCCTGGGGAGGGGACTGGCTCGGAAGCCGGGTGGCTGGTGCGTGCCGTGCGGGTGCTGAGCCGTCATGTGCTTTATACAGCAGACCCCGCTTTGATGCAGCTGCCCCAATGTGACAGCGATGTGACCGATGTGCGGGACGTGCTTCGCTGCTTTCGGATGCTGGGATCTACCGCTGGGGAGCGGGGGAAACGCTGGATATGGACAGCGTATGGCAGCTGGGAGCCGCAGGCATTGCAGCTTTTGAGGCACAGCACCCTCAGACCCCTGTGCGCTGCAGCTGGAACTGCCCCCAGAGCGGTACAGTGACCCTGCGCTCGGACTGGACGGCACGGGCCAACTTTACAGCCCTGAAAAACAGCCCTCTGGGCAGCAGCCATGGGCATGCAGATCAGACCCACTTGACCCTTTACTGCCAGGGCAAGCCCTTTTTGGTGGACAGCGGACGCTATACATACCGGGAGGATGATCCGCTGCGCACCCAGCTGAAAGCCCCTGCCGCCCACAATGTCTGCGTTATCGACGGTCAGTCCGGCGGCACGCCAGATGGCTCCTGGAATTATTCGGATTATGCGGAGATCATCCCCCACTATTTTGCAGAGCAGGGGAACGCTCATTTTGCGGAGATGACCTTTCATGGCAGTCTGCGGGATGGGACCCCGTACCAGATCACCCGCCGCCTGTTTGTTCTGGACGAGGGTGTCTGGCTGTCGGTGCAGGATGTGATCTGTCCGGGCAAGCATCAGGTCAAGGAGTATTTCCATCTGGCGCAGGGGGTGACGGTACAGCCCTGCCTGGAGGGGATGCTGCTGCAAAATGGCGATGTTCAGCTTAAAATGTATTACGAAGGGCAGCTGGAATGTTACCAGGGGGTGCTGTCCAGCTGCTATAACCAAAAGGAGCTGGCGCCGCTGCTGGTACACCAAGTAGAGATGCAGGACCGGTGGACCAGCTGCACGCTGTTTGCTGTTCCGGAGTATGCGGTGCGCCCGGCGGCTGTGTATAAGCTGGGCGAGGACACCCCGCAGCCCGCTGAAAATGTGACTGCACTGGACCTGCAGGCCGGACAAGAGAAGCGCTGGACCTTGTTGGTGTGGAACCGGGAGAACTTCCGGAGCGGCAAAGTGTTCCGCTGTCACGGGCAGCCGGTCTATGGCAAGGCCATTGCTCTGTGCGACCAGGATGGACGGGTGAAGAGCATCCGTCTGCGATAAAGAAGGAGGAGAAGGAATGGAAAACCGCATCCAAATCATGGACGCCCAGGGCCAATGCAAGGCGGAAAAAGCTGCGCCGGAGCAGGTGGTGCTGACTTGGGAGGGAGAGTATACCCCTGGCGATGTGATCCTGTTTGAGGTCAGCGCACCGGGCCACTATGTGCTCCGGGTGGACGACTGCATGGACGAGGCCACTGTTTATATCACCGGCACTACCCTGCGTTATCCGGTGC
>Kit_p1__coassemble_1017_pt1 | contig 9636 bp, 9 predicted proteins | sample Kit_p1__metabat2_low_PE_019 | metagenome-assembled genome bin Kit_p1
CGCGCCTGCTTTGGGAGCAGGATGCCGCAGGTTCGAATCCTGTCACTCGGACCAAGCCCCCGGAGACCCATCAGGTCTCCGGGGGCTTTTTTGTTTGCCATTGCTTACAGTGTATAGTATAATAATCACAAAAAGAACATTTTTTGCAAAGGAGTGTCGCTATGTCTATTCCCAAATACAATGAGATGTACCGGGAGTTTTTGGACGTTCTTTCCGATGAACAATCTCACCATATCCGTGAAATCCGCGATTCTCTTGCCGTAGTATTTGGCACCACAGAAGATGAGCTCAATCTCTTGTTGCCTAGTGGAAGGACCCCTATATTTAGTGATCGTGTCAACTGGACTGGCAGCTATTTAAAAGCCGCCACACTGGTTGAAAAACCTTCCCGTGGTGTGTATCGCATCACTGCGGAGGGCAAAAAAGTTCTTTCCGAAAATCCCCCGCAAATCGACAATCAGTTTTTATCCCGCTATCCATCTTTCTGTAAGTTCACCTCGCCCTCTTCCACTTCTGTAAATCCTACCGACGGGGCAGCTGCTAAGGACACTGAGTCTACCCTGACAAGTCAGACCCCTCAGGATATTTTGGAGGAGGCTTATCAAAAGATCAACTCCACGTTAGCCGAGGATATTCTCGCAGAAACCATGCAGCAATCGCCTACCTTTTTTGAAAATCTGGTGGTAAAGCTCTTAACCAGAATGGGTTACGGCGGGTCTTTTGAAGATTCTGGCATGGTGACAAAAGCTACCGGAGACGAAGGCATTGACGGAATCATCCGTGAGGACAAACTGGGGTTCAGCAAAATCTATATTCAAGCAAAACGCTGGGACCCAAAAAGCAGCGTTGGACGTCCTGAGCTGCAAAAATTTGTCGGAGCGCTTGCAGGGCAAGGCGCAACCAAGGGACTGTTTATTACAACCGCACAATTCACAAAGGAAGCCAAAGAATACGCTCGGAAACAGCTTGCAACTAAAGTCGTTCTGATCGATGGCTCTGCGCTTGCAAAATTGATGATCGAATATAACGTAGGCGTATCCATCGAGTCTACATATCACATCAAACGAATCGATTCGGACTTTTTTAGCGACAATTAAATTGTTTTCCGACACACAAAAGCAAAGTTTCTTTCTCCCTTTAAGCAGCAAAAAACGGCTGACGCATCTGCGTCAGCCGTTTTATCCAGGAAATTTTGTCTTACAGGCCCTCTTTTTCCGCCAGTTTGCGGCCCATCAGCACGCCCATGACGCTGGCCATCATCAGACCTCTGGTCCAGCCGGAGGAGTCGCCCAGGCAGTGCAGGCCCCGGATATTGGTATCCAGGTTCTCGTCCATCTTGACCTTATTGGAATAGAACTTCAGCTCCGGGCTGTACAGCAGGGTCTCGTTGGCGGCAAAGCCCGGCACCACCATATCTAGCATCTTGATGAACTCGATGATGTTGGTCATGGCGCGGTAGGGCATGGCGGCGGTGATATCGCCCGCCACGGCATCCTTCAGCGTAGGCTTTACGTTGGACTGCGCCAGCTCCTTGGGCCAGGTGCGCTTACCGTCCAGGATATCCCCGTAGCGCTGCACCATGATATGGCCTGCACCCAGCATATTGGTCAGCTCGCCCACCTTCTGGGCGTATGCGATGGGCTGGTTGAAAGGCTCGGTGAAGTTGTGGGACACCAGGATGGCAAGGTTGGTGTTCTCGCTCTTTTTCTCCTTGAAGCTGTGACCGTTGACCACAGCCAGGTCATTGTCGTAGTTCTCCTGGGCCACAAAGCCGCCGGGGTTCTGGCAGAAGGTACGCACCTTGTTCTTCCAGGGCTTGGGATAACCGATGAGCTTGGACTCATACAGCACCTTATTGACCTTTTCCATCACCTCATTGCGGCACTCCACACGGACACCGATGTCCACCGTGCCGGGCTTGTGGGCAATGTGATGCTCGGCGCAGATGCGCTCCAGCCAATCGGCGCCCCGGCGCCCGGTGCCAATGACCACCTCGTCTGCATACACAGCCCGCGGCTCGGCTTTGCCCTCCCGGATCAGCACACCGGTGCACTCCTCGCCTTCCAGCAGGATATTCTCGCACTCGGTGGAGAACAGCATCTCCACGCCGTTGTCTGCCAGATAATTCTGGATCGCCAGGTACAGCTCCTGGGCCTTTTCGGTGCCCAGATGACGGATGGGGCAGTCCACCAGTTTCAGGCCGGCATGGATCGCATTTTTGCGGATCTCCTTGATATCCTCGCCGGTATACACACCCTCCACATGGGGGTCTGCGCCAAACTCCAGGTAGATCTTGTCGGTATAGTCGATCAGGCTCTGGGCAAACTCCTCCCCGATCAGGTTGGGCAGATCGCCGCCCACCTCATAGGACAGGCTCAGCTTGCCGTCCGAGAAAGCGCCTGCGCCGGAAAAACCGGTGGTGATGGCGCAGGTCGGGCGGCAGTTGACGCAGTGTCCCAGCTCTGCCTTCGGGCAGTGGCGCTTTTCCACCGGCTTGCCTTTTTCCACCAGCAGGATGTGTTTTTTGCTGCCGCAGCGCAGCAGCTCCACTGCGGTAAAAATGCCGGCCGGGCCAGCACCCACGATGATCAGATCATACTTGTTCATAGCTATCTTTGTTCCTTTACTTTTATTCTTAAGCGGTACAGACCGCAGCCCGGGGCATTACCCCTCCCGGTGGGTCTCCACCTCGGCGCTCTCGTCCACCGTATCCAACTCCACGGCTTTTGCCTCCGCATCCGCCGGGGTGACGTTGGGGGCAACCACCCCATCGCCGTTCAGGTCCTGGCCGGTAACAGCCTCCAGCACCGACTGTGCCTCCGGATGCATCTTCATAAAGCGGCGCACCGCAAAAGCGGTGTAGGCTGCGCTCAGCAGGTTCAGCGCGCCTTCCACGATCAGGATCACACCGATGGCCATGACCAGGGTCTCCATAGCGCCAAAGGGGTTGACCACCATCACGATGCCCAGCACCACGCTCAGCAGCGCCAGCAGCAGAAAACCCTTCCAGCTGCTGTACTGGCAGCGGCGCAGCTCCAGCGCATTCTGCACCCGGCCCAGGCTGTCGAAGATGACAAACAGGCCGAACACCACCGGCAGCGCCCGCACCACCAGATCACTGCGCAGGATCAGAAAAGCGCCCAGACCCAGGCAGACCAGGCCGGAGACCAGGGTAAACTGACTGCGCCAGACCCCTCGCTCTATGGTAAAATACCGCACCAGCTGGACGACCGCTCCGGCCAGCACGATGCCGCCCAGCGCATAGCAGACGACGTTCAGCGCTGTACCCGGCACCACCAGCAAAAAGATGCCCAGTGCAATGTACAGCACGCTCATGATCACATGGTTCCACTTCAGTCTTTTCAGCATAGGCTTACCTCCCTTGGGGGTTGACAGGGGCGGCCGACAAAGGCGCCAGGACCGTCCGGTTGATATGGATCATAAAGCACAGGCTCAGCGCAAAGCTCACCACACCGGAGATCACAAAGGCCCACCACACCAGCTCCAGCCGGCCGGTGCGTGCCAGCAGGTAGGCTGCGGGCAGCAGGACCGCCAGCTGGCGGCAGACCGAGGTGATCAGGCTGAACAAGCCATTGCCCAGCGCCTGGAACACCGAGGAGAACACGATATCAAGACCCGCCAGCAAAAAGTGGATGGAAATGATCCGCAGCGCCGTAATGCCGATGACGGTCATCTCTGCGCTGGCATCGAACAGCCCCAGCAGCTGCCCCGGCAAAAACTGGAACAGCAAAAAGCCCACCAGCATGATGGCCGTGGCATACACTGCCGCCAGCCGGATGGTCTTGTGCACCCGGTCTGCCCGGCGGGCACCGTAGTTGTAGCTCATGATGGGCACCGTGCCGTTGTTCAGGCCAAATACCGGCATGAACACAAAGCTCTGCAGCTTGAAATAGACGCCGAACACCGCCACCGCAGTGGAGGAGAACTGCATCAGGATCAGATTCATGCAGAAGGTCATGATGCTGCCCACGCACTGCATGGCAATGCTGGGCAGACCCACGGCATAGATGCGGCCAATGGCATCGGCGTTGGGCCGGAAAGACCGCATATCCAGCTGGATATCCGGGTTTTTGCGCCAGTTGAGCCACAGGGCCACCCCTGCGCCGCAGAACTGGCCGATCACCGTAGCCACCGCCGCACCGGTGGTGCCGGACAGCGCCTGGCCAAAGGTGCCAAAGATGAACAGCGGGTCCAGCAGGATGTTGACCCCTGCGCCCACCAGCTGGCTGATCATGCTCAGGTGGGTGCGGCCGGTAGCAGCCAGCAGCTTTTCCGCCATCATCTGCATAAACATACCGGCGCTGCCCATGCAGCAGACCTGCATATAAAGCACGCCCTGGCGCAGGATCTCCGGGTCTGTGGTCTGGGCCTGAAAATACGGCTTTACACAGAAAAGACCCACCGCAAAAAAGGCCAAAAAGCTGCACAGCGCCAAAAACAGCCCGTGCTCTGCCACCTGATTGGCCTTGGTCTGGTTCTGCTCGCCCAGGCTCTTGGACAGCAGGGCGTTGACGCCCACGCCGGTACCGATGCCCACAGCGATCATCACATTCTGCAGCGAGAACGCCAGGGAAACTGCGGTCAGTGCACTTTCGCTGACGTGGGACACGAACACCGAGTCCACCACATTGTACAGCGCCTGTACCAGCATCGAGATCATCATTGGTACGCTGAGTTTGATCAGCAGGGGGTTGATGGGCATGGTGCCCATGATGTTTTCCGCCGGAGCGGACATTTGCTTGGTTTTTTCCACGATCGTTCCTTGAATCCTTCCTTATTTTCTCCGCCAGGACCTGTCCGCATGGATCACTTCCCCAAAAAAGCGGGCAGAGCGCTGCCGCCCTGCCCGCGCTGCGCCCATCTATGGTCCGATTTGCGCAGTGAATTTATGCCAGCTGTGCGTCCTTGGCCGCAGCGGCATCCAGGATCATCTTGACGCAGGCCTCCCGTCCCAGGGCGGCGTTCAGCGCCAGGTCATAGTTATGGGCATCGCCCCAGCGGTTCTGGGTATAATAGTTGTAGTAGGCCGCACGGTTGCGGTCGGTCTTGTCGATCTCATCCTTAATGCCTTTTTCGTCGGTGGCTTTGACCAGGGGGTTGGTCTTGGCGTACTCCCGCCGCCACTCCACCGGGGCATAGATGAATACCCGCAGCACGTCCTTGCGCTCCCGCAGCACATAGTCGCCGCAGCGGCCCAGGATCACGCAGGGGCCTTCGTCTGCCAGCTGCTTGATGATGCGGCTCTGCAGGATGAACACCTGATCCCCCAAGGGCAGCTCGCTGCTCATGGTGTACAGGCTGTACAGCAGACTATGGGTGTGCTTTTTCTCGCTGGCAGCAATGGCCTCCTCCGACAAGCCGGAGTGCTTGGCCGCCAGGGTGATCAGCTCTTTGTCGTACAGCTTGGCACCCCGGGCCTGGGCCACATCCTCGGCGATAAAGCGCCCACCGGTGCAGTATTCCCGTCCAATGGTAATGATCGTCTTTGCCATAATGTGTTCCTCCCTAGCTGAATGTTTTGCAGGGCCCGGCAAAATGCCGCAGCCCTTTTTTGAAGCAGGCGACGGGGGATCAGCCCACGTCTGCCGGAGAGCTTGGTTCACATGGCGGAGCCGGCTCCGCCGCCGGAGCGGGCTTGGGCAGATGCAGCTCTGCCACCCGCATAGCCCCGGTCTGGTCCACGGCATACACGCTGCACGGCCCGCCGCGGTCCAGCTGCTCCGGGCAGATCAGCAGCCCGCCGGTCCTGGTGCGCTCGGCCCGGCGGAACACCCGGTGGGCGGTGGTGGCATGCGCCACGCCGTCCAGCAAGGCGGCTGCCGCCCAGCCGGAGAACTCCTCCGGCAGGGGGTCCCGGCTGCCCCGGCGGGAAAAATACCAGCACTGGTCCGCCTCGTCATAGGCGATCTCGCACCGGATGCGCAGGGGCCGGTCCGCCGCAATGCCCCGCAGTTTGGCCCGCAGCACCAGCGCACGGCCGGTAAAGTCCCGCATAAAATCTGCCAGAGCCATGGTGCGGCCCACCGCCCCGTTGCTCTCGGCGGTAGGGTCGTTCAGCAGCACATAGTCCGCCAGCACCGCTGCGTCGTGTCCAAAGCCCCGCAGCCCCATCCAGATGCTGGCAGGCTCCCGCTGGGTGCGGGAGCGGCGCTCCAGCTGCACTGCCACCGAGCAGCCGTCGTGGATCTGGGTACGCAGGTCGGCCAGGTCCATCCATGCCTGCCAGCAGGGATAGCCGCAGCAGCCTGCCGCCGCAGCAGCAAAAGCCGTGTTGCCGGTGCTGCGGGTGGCATGGTCCTCCATTGCGTAGGCCACCTCTTCCGGCAGGATATCCTCGCCGTAGCGGTTCATCAAGGCAGCCAGCACCAGCGGCAGGTCCATCTCGTGGCCAAATGTGGGGTCATGGGCGCTCAGGCAGTATTCCGGCAGGTAGAGCTGCCGGTTCAGCACCCGCCCTTCCTGGCGGTTCCAGGCCAGGGGCCGCACCGCCGCCGCCAGCAGACGGACTGCGGGGGTGGCTTTGTCATCGTTGGTGGACAGATTGACCTGCAGCTGCACGCCGGTGGCGCCGCCGGGGGTGGCCACCGTCACGGTATCCCCCATCAAAAAGATCAATCTATCGTCGCTTTGAGCTTGGACGCTGCAGCGGGGGTAATCCGGCGCCCATTTGCCAAAACTGAGCCAGCCCGTCCAGACGCCGCCTGCATACACACGGCAGCGCACCTCCACCAGCGTATTATGGGGGGCATGGGCGTTCCAGCTTACGTTCAGGTTGCAGAACGCCGGCATAGCAAACTCCGGGGTCGTGTAGCTGCCATAGGGCAGGCTGCGCCCGGCCACGCTGTCCAGCACCAGGCATCCGTCCTCCAGTGCCACATTGTCCAGCGCCCCGCGGGAGAAAGTCTCGGTGCCTTGCAGCACCAGATTGTTGCGTTGTTCCATCCCGTTCCCTCCGGGATCAGCAGCCGCCGTCCGTGCCCGGCTCGTCCTCTTGTCCGGACGAGGCGCGCTCGGCAGCCAGCGCTGCTTCCAGCTCGGCATCCTTCATCTTGCGGATGTTCTCCTCGATATGGAACACCCGGTCCAGATCGCCGTACACGATCTGGCAGCAGATCTCGCAGGAGAACCAGAAACCGAACACGATCATCAGCAAAAGGCCCAGGGGCATGCACAGGATCACCAGACCCCAGAACAGGATCTGCACCACCGATGCGGCCAGCGCATGGGGCAAAAAGGCGATCATGCAGTGCAGGCTGTTTTTCAGTGTCATGGTCAGGGGCTGATCCAGCAGCACCACCTGCGGCCACATATAGGCAAACAGCATATGAAACAGCAGCAGGTGCAGCACCGTGGCCACCCACATCCCGATTCCTACATTGACGCCCTGGTACAGCATATTGAAGCAGAAATACACCAAGAAGATCTGCATCGTCACCACAACGCAGTAAATGATGCCGGGCAGGATGCTGGCTTTCCAGTTCTGGCGGAACGCCCGGCGGTAGGTGGACCACCAATAGCCCGCTTCGTCCCGCAGCGCCCGCAGCACCGTATCATACATACCAGCCAGCACCGGGCCAGCCAGCACGCCACCCACCACTGCGCTGATCAGCATCACCGGCAGGCTGTTCATCAAAAAGCCGATGTACACCAGGCAGATCACCGGCAAAAAACCCAGACAGGTAAGCAGATTTGCCAGGAACATCCCGCTCATATCCCGGCCGACCAGCTCAAAAAAGCGGGCAATGCCGGTCTTGCGGGGGGTGTCCTTTTCTATCCCCGGACCGGGTTTGTAATCGTTTGCAGAAGGAAACAGACCCATGGAAACAAAACCCCTCTTTCCTGGCGGCGGGCCGGGCACATCCCCGGCTTCTACCGCCAAAACGCCATGTAGCTACCTATAAATATACCCGTCTTTTGTGAATTTTGCAAGTGGACAGCCCTGCCAAATGTAAAAAAACTTTGAGCACTCCCTTTTTAGAAGAAATTGTGCTACAATAGAAACTGGCGGCATTTTGCCGCAAGGAGGATACGCCGATGAGTGTTTTACGCACGATCGCAATGTTCAGTTACCTGTTTGGGTACATGATCATTCATTACGGGGTGCTGCGCCGGGCCGAAAAGGCCGCCGCTGCCGGGGATACCGCTCTGGTAGAGCAGCTGGTGCGCACCCATATTCCCCACTGGAGCAGAAAGATCCTGAAGATCACCGGGGTCTCGCTTTCGGTGGAAGGGCTGGAAAATATCCCGAAGGACGGCCCCTGTGTGTTTGTGGCCAACCACCGCAGCTACTACGATATCCCGCTGCTGCTGGCCGGGCTGGACCAGCCTTACGGCCTGCTGGCCAAAGAGGAGCTGGCCAAGATCCCGCTGCTGAACCGCTGGATGAAGCTGCTGGGCTGCGTATTTGTGCTGCGGGACGATATGCGCGCCGCCATTGAAGCGCTGAACGAAGCCACCGCCGTGGTGGAGCAGGGCAAGAGCTTCATCATCTTCCCCGAGGGGACCCGCTACAAAGGCGAGGAAGGCGGCATTGGCGAGTTCAAGGGCGGCGCCTTCCGCATCGCCGTCAAGACCGGCGCACCGGTGGTCCCGGTGGCCATTACCGGCGCACGGGCCTTGTTTGAGAACCGGGGCAACCGCTGCACCCCCGGCACGGTGCATATCCGTGTGCTGCCCCCCATCCAGACCAAGGGGATGGGCCGGGCAGAACAAAAGCAGCTGCCGGACGCAGTGCGCCAGACCATTTTGGCCCAGCTGTGAGCCGCATCGGGAAGGGAAAGGCAAAACGCAATGGCAAGTTACCGCTATGAACGGAACATCGACCCACAGGACCTGGCCCCACGGAAGGAAAAGCAGTATACCCGGCGGGAGCGCTGGGCCAACTGGTGGGATTATAACCTGAAATGGGTGCTGCTGATCGGTATTGCGGGCGGCTTTTTGGCCTATACCCTGATCGGCCACTACTTTTTTACCACCCACCCGGACTATAACATCGGGGTGGTGGCCCCTTACTATCTGCCGGAGGATACCCTCCAGGCGCTGCAGACCCAGCTGGCGGCCTTTGGCCAGGACCTGAACGGGGACGGCAAGACCGTGGTGACCCTGAACACCTATACCCTGGACTATACCCAGTCCGCCGAGGGCGAGACCGAGAGCGACGCCTACCTGACCATGGCGGGCACGGTCAAGCTGGCCTCCGATGTGCAGGGCGCCCTGAGCACCGTCTTTCTGGTGGCAGACCCAGCGGGCTTTGAGGAGAGCACCGGCTGTCTGGCCTATCTGGACGGCACGCTGCCCGCCCCGGACAGCGATGCAGACTGGTGGAACATGGTCTACCGCTGGGAGGACTGCCCCGCCCTGACCGGGCTGGATCTGGGCGATTACGGCCCGGATGCCGCCCAAGCAGCCTCCGGCAGCAGCCAGGACTATATGCGCCGCTTCTATGTGGGCCGCCGGGGCGCCTGGAACGACGCCCAGGCCGAAAACCTCTCCGGCGGAGAAGCCCTGTGGGCTGCTTTGACCGCCGGGGCCGTTTCCACCGCCGGGGAGGGCCGCTGATGCGCTGGCGGGTCAAAGCCGGTGCACCGGCCCGCCGGACACCCCGGCGCCCTCTCC
>Kit_p1__coassemble_1082_pt1 | contig 9085 bp, 5 predicted proteins | sample Kit_p1__metabat2_low_PE_019 | metagenome-assembled genome bin Kit_p1
GTACAGAAGATGCAGTGTCGGTGGAAAAGACCCTCCGAGAGCTGAAAGCCGCCCTGCGGGAGTATGGTATCTCGGAAGAGATCGATGCTTTTATGACCTTGGCTTTTGTCAGCCTGCCGGTGATCCCAAAGCTTCGGCTGAATACCTACGGCATCGTGGATGCAGAGCGGCAGCAGATCCTCCCGGCGGTGTTCTGAAAAAAGAAGGAGGCCGGGTGGTTGGTTCTGTGATTGCTTTTTTAGAGACGCTGGGCTTTCCGCCGCCTTTTGCTGAAACGCTGTTCCGGCTGCTTTTGGGTGCCGTCTGCGGCGGCTTGATCGGTCTGGAACGGGAATTGAAAGGACGACCGGCGGGGCTCAAGACCTTCTCTTTGGTCTGCATGGGCGCAGCGCTGGTCATGGTGACCAATGAATATATCTGTGCGCTGCGGGATGATTATACGGGTGATGCTGCCCGCATGGCTGCACAGGTCATCAGCGGGATCGGCTTTCTGGGAGCGGGCACCATTATGACGACCGGAAACGACCGCATCCAAGGGCTGACCACAGCAGCAGCGCTTTGGGTCACTGCCGCCATTGGCATCGCGATCGGAACAGGGTTCTATTTTGGCGGTGCAGCGGGACTGGTGGTGCTGTATCTTTCCTCTTTTACTTATCGGCGCATCGATGCAGCTATTGTTGCAAGATCCAGGATCATGCGGATCTATGTGGAAGGGGAGAGCGAGGAGTTTATGCTTCGTCTTGTGGAGTTTTTCCGCACAAACCAGATCCGGATCGTCAGTTTGACCCGCCGGGAAGAGAACAAGTGGTTCCTGCGGGACAGTGCGGCGACCATTGAAATGGATCTGGGTCGGAAGCGAAGCCATGCGGACCTGCTGGATGCGATCCGCACCATGGAAGAACTTCGCTATGTTGAGGAAGTTTGACCGTGCAGGCGGCCCGTGTATGAGCTGAAAAACACTGCGTAAAAGATCCCCCACAGATGCCTGCTGTTTTCAGCAGCGTCTGTGGGGGATCACTTTTTTGGCTTTATGACAGTAGACAGAAAACTGTATGCAGGGCAGGGAGGCCCTGCTGTTATCTGTGGGAACAGAAAAGAGCAATACAAAACCGGCATAGCTTTGGCTATGCCGGTTTTGTGCGCCTGTGGCGGGAAAGGGAAGCTCCGCCGCAGGTGGAATATTTGTGATAGGGATCAGCGCTCTTATTCCGACCGCAGCGCAGTGACAGGGTTGCACTTGGCAGCGCTCATCGAGGGGATCAGACCGCCCAGGATGGTCAGCAGCGTGGAGAGCAGCACCAGGATCACGGCTGCATCCAGCGGCAGTACCGCTGTCATTTGACTGCTGCCGGATACCGACCGGATCAGCATATTGCCGGGGATCAGCAGCAGTTCGCTGAGGATGATGCCCAGTATGCCGGAGAACAGACCAATGATCAAGGTCTCGGCATTGAACACCTCGGATACATTGCGCTTGGATGCGCCAATGGCACGCAGGATGCCGATCTCCTTACGGCGTTCCAGCACACTGATATAGGTGATGACGCCGATCATGATGGAGGAGACCACCAGCGAGATGGACACAAAGGCCACCAGCATACTGCTGATCATGTTCACGATCTCGGTCACCGAGGTCATCAGAGTGCCCACCAGATCGGTGTAGCGGATCACCTTTTCCTCCTCGCCCTGTGCGGTCATTGCGTTGTTGTAGGTCTCCAGCTCTTCCAGGATCACAGCCTTGCTCTCAAAATCCAAGGGATAGATCCGGATCTGGCTGGGACGAGAGAAGTCCACATACCCAAAGTTTTGCAGGTTGGAATCATATGTGGCGCTGGAGGAGAGCATAGCCGAAGTCAGCAGCTCGCTGATCTGGGTCTCATCCATGCTCAGAGAGATGGCATCCTTAAAGGCAGATGCATCGATCTTGATGGCGTTTTCCATCTGGCTGGCCAGCTTGGACAGACCCTTTTGCAGCTGGGTCTGCAAGGTGTCCATGATCTTGGGCATAGCCTGGCTCATGACCTGCTGCAGCACACTTCCCAGCTGAGTCTGCAGCACCTGGTTCAGCTGTGCAGAATACCCGGCCAGAGCCTGCTGCAATGCAGTGGAAAGCTGCTGGCTTACCGCCTGCTTGTCGATCAGCTCTTCCATAGCTTCCTTCATCAGCTGCTGGAACTGAGGCGTCTGCAGGTAGGAGCCAAAGTCCAGCCGGTTCAGATGCAAAAATCCATTGCCGATCACATAATCCTTGTAACCGTTCAGCACCTTCTGGGCCAGGGCCTGTACCTTTTCAGCAGGGATAGACAGGCTCAGGCTTTCCATCAAAGCACCAATGGTGTCCGGGTCCAGACCGGGCAGTTGGCTGAAGTCCAGCTGCAGCGAGCTGAAATCCACCAGTCCTTCCAGATCCAGTGCGCCGCTGTTCAGATCAAACACACCGGACAGATCCAGTGCATTGGGGTTGAACTGGAATGCCTGCTGCAAGCGATCGGTATCAACAGAGAACAGCTTGTTCAGCTCCAGTGCCGGAGCCTTTTCCTCCGCACCAAACGGCTGGCCGGTAAGGACGTTCACTTCCGGCTGTGCCATCTGCTGGTGGACGATCTCGCTGTTGGAAGCAAAGTCTGCCATATGGGGGACCAGATCCGGAGAATAGGCAATGCCGGAACCCAGCATGGTGGCGGAAGCATTGGCCTTGGGCTGTACAACGCCCACCACGGTCAGATCTTCCGAGTTTGTCAGCAGCTCCTGCATAAAGGGCTTATCATCGCTCTTATCCACCCAGACACTGTGGGCGTCATCGTAGACATAACGCTGGGCAGGGTTGGCCAGCTTGAAGCGGATGTTCAAAAAATCCTCATAGCGGTAGGCGTGGAAGTCCTCCGGCAGGTCTACATTTTGGTTCTGGGCAAATTGCTGCACCATTTTATCCAGCTCGGCGCTGTCCCGCAGACCCATGGAGTAGAGCGCATAGTCCGTTACACTGCCGTCCGCCGCCAGCACCACCACACACTCGTTGTAGTGCTCGGGCCACCGTCCGGCTTTTACGTCGTACTGGGTGTCGTACAGTCCTTCGTTCCGGGGCAGGGAATAGAATACGCTGGTATCCATCATGGAGGATACCACCTCATTGGTGGAGGATACGCCGCTGAGACCCAGCGCCGCCAGGGTGGAATCCGGGTTGACCTGGCGGTAGCTGCCGTCCTCCCGGATCTGATAGATCTGAGGAGATACACCGTATAGATACTCAATGGACGAGGCATGCTGTGCAGCAGATGCGGCGTCGCTTTCCAGATAAGCCTTCAATGAGGCCAAGTCGTTGGAGGAGATGCCGGACACCAGCGGGGTGATCAGCTCCCGTACCGTGACCATGCCCTCTTCAGGGGCGTTCTGTGAGCCGACAACGCCTTGCCCTAAGGGGCTGGAGGAGAGCATGGAAGTGATGTCGATGCCGTTGCTAAGGATCTGCAGCGGGTATTCCGACAAGGTGGAGCGCTCCATATCCGCGATGTAGTCATTGACACCGGCGGAAAGAGAGATGATCAATGCAATGCCGATAATACCAATGGAGCCGGCAAATGCTGTCAGCAGAGTACGGGCTTTTTTGGTGCGCAGGTTGTTGAAGCTCAGCACCAGGGAGGTGAACAAAGACATGGAGGACCGGCCCATATTCATATGCACCGGCGGCTCCAGCTGCGATTCATCCGGCCGGAAAGGATCGGTGTCGGATTGGATGATGCCGTCCTTCACGGTGACGATACGGGTAGCATACTGTTCAGCCAGGTCGGGGTTGTGGGTCACCATTACCACCAGTCGGTCCTTAGCTACCTCTTTCAGCAGCTCCATTACCTGTACGCTGGTCTCACTGTCCAGTGCACCGGTGGGTTCGTCTGCCAGCAGGATATCGGGGTTGTTGACCAAAGCACGGGCAATGGCGACTCGCTGCATCTGTCCACCGGACATTTCAGAGGGGCGTTTGTGCAGTTGATCGCCCAGGCCCACCTTTTGCAGCGCCTCGGCGGCCCGGCGGCGGCGCTCCGCTCCGGATACGCCGGAGATGGTCAGCGCCAGCTCTACATTGGACAGAATGGTCTGGTGCGGGATCAGATTGTAACTTTGAAAAACAAAGCCTACCGTGTGGTTGCGGTAGGAGTCCCAGTCCCGGTCAGAGTATTTCTGGGTCGAGATCCCATTGATGATCATTTCGCCGCTGTCGTAGCGGTCCAGTCCACCAATAATGTTTAACAGCGTGGTCTTGCCGGAACCACTGGGGCCTAGGATCGCGACAAACTCGTTGTCACGCAGGCTCAGACTGACGTCGTCCAATGCTTTCTGCAGCAGTTCGCCGGTTTTATATTCTTTACGGATGTGTTTGAGCTTGAGCATAGTCCTCCCTTTCTGGGGCGGCCGGCACGGAAGTACACGGCCCCAAACGGCCCCCTTTGCCGGGATCGATCTGATATTAGTATGTTCATTTGTCGTCTGTTGTTAAAAGACGAGCCAGGCTTGCAGCGGAAACAGTGGGAAAAAAGATTCCGATCCGGTGGGCTGCCTATACGCGTGCGGGCGGTCTGACAGCAACTCTGCGGCTTGTTCAGCGGTGCAGAGGGCCGCAAGGGGATGTGCGGCGTTTCAAGCCGTCAGCGGCGCCCTAACCCTTATAATTCTACCAAATGATTGTGAATATTCCATGGATATTTAGGGGATGTCTTAGAAAAAATGCGCAAGAGCTTTTCATCCAATGTGAAACTTTTCATTGCTGCGCTCATTTCTTGGGAAAACAAAGGTGGTTCCAGGGACTTTCTCTCCTCTAGTCTGTGCATCTGGGGCCAAAATACCCTTTGTTCCGGTGCAGATCATCCGCTGGAAAGATGGAGGGAGGGTGTGCTGCACCAAGCAGCGGGACGTGCAGAAAGGTGTTTTTTCGCTGTTTTTGAAAAAGTACTGTTTATTGGCCCCAAAACGTGCTATTCTTTGGATATGGAGCAAACCATTCCAGACTGATGGGGGAGGCACAGCAAATGTCGGATAAAGATTATGGCTATTTTGGGAAAGGGAGCACGGGCTATGCGCAGTATAAAACGTCCTTCGACCGTAATTTTGGCGGCCCGGATAAGGAGCCCGGCGGCTGCTCTGGATGCGGTTTTTGGGTCAATCTGGTGTTTGTAGTTGTGGCGGTGCTCTTGATCCTGGGTCTTGTTCTGAGCGGAGCAATAACTCTGATCATGAACATATTCAATATGTTCTGGTGATCACAGAAAGGCAGTCTGTTCCACAAAAGCCTCAAAAACGGTGCCCCGGCAAAAGAGAAGGCACAGCCTTGTGTTCCAGCGCAGAATCCGGTATACTAAGAAGAAAGCGATTTTCCGGGGGATGCGTTTTAGAGCAGGATCGTCCCGGAGCCATCTGAACAAGCAAAGAGAAGGGGAGAGTCCGTTTATGATCCGCGTGCTGATGGTGGAGGATGACCCGGTGATCCGGGACACCACTCGATACTTTCTGGAAAGCCAGCAAAATTTTTCTGTCACCTGCGCGGATACTGGGGGCGAAGCGCTGTCCCATGCGCGGGAGATCTTTGACGTGATCCTGATGGATATCCTGCTCCCGGACACGAACGGAGTGGATCTGTGTCAGCGTCTGCGCAGCTGGCACCATTGCCCGATCATCTTCACTTCCTGCCTGGACGATACGGAAACCATCGTGCGTGCGTTGGAGCTGGGCGGAGACGATTTTGTGTCGAAACCATATGATAACAAGATCCTGCTGGCCCGTATCATGGCCAACATCCGCCGTGTACAGATGGATGCGGCAGAACCCAGTGCCAATGGATATCACTGTGCGGCCTTTAGTTTGGATGCCAACAGCCATTGCGTCCAGAAAGGGGCAGCGTCTATCCATCTGGCAGATATGGAATATAGGATCCTCAATCTGTTTGTCCGGCATCCCAATACTTTTTTTACCGCAAATCAGCTGTATGCCAAGATATGGGGCAAGGACAGCCTGGGGGATGTGCGCACGGTGCAGGTCCATATCCACAATCTCCGGGGCAAGATCGAGCCGAACCCCGCAAAGCCGGTCTACCTGAAAAATGTCTGGGGAAAAGGCTATATCTTTACCCCGGAAGGCCAATGAAATGACAGAATAGATCTTTGCTTTTGCAGACAGGTCGGTACACAGTATCGGCCTGCTTTTTGTTGCAAAACGGTGGATAAGGGTAGATCGGGTCATGGTTTCAAATCTTAATAAAACTTAATCAATGCTTTCGATTTGGGGCGGACACGACGCTGCAGCAGTTTCTGTGCCGGTTTTTTGGTGCTGGAAATATAATTCTGGTTAAGAAAACTTAAAAGACAAGACGGCTTCTTTGTGTTAAAATATTGTCGAACGAAGTTCCGTGGGCCTGTGATCCACGGGTGGAACAAAAACAGAAAGGACCCCTTATCATGAATAAGATCTCCCGCAAAGGCTTTTTGAAGATTGCCGCTGCTGCGGCTATGGGCACTGTCACTGCTGGTGCTCTGACCGGCTGCAATTCGGCTTCCTCCTCCGTTGCTGCTTCCGGCTCTGCCTCCGCTTCCGGCGGGCTGTACACTCCTGGCACCTATGAGGGCACCGCCGAGGGCATTTCCTCCACCGTCAAGGTCACCATGACCTTCAGCGAGACCGCCGTCACCGACGTGGTGGTGGATACCTCGGGCGAGACTGCCTCTTACGGCGCTGCTGCCGCCGACCAGCTGAAGGAGCAGCTGCTGGCAGCCGGTTCGGCTGAGATCGACGGCGTGTCGGGCTCCACCATCACCTCCGAGGCCGTTATGAAGGCCGCCAAGAGCTGCTTTGCCCAGGCTATGGGCGAGACGGTGGTGACCTCGGTTCAGCTGCCCACCGGCGATGAGAACAACTGGCTGGGCACCGAGCCCGACATCGACGAGGACGCCATCACCGAGACCTGGGACACCGACATCGTCATCGTGGGCGCCGGCAACGGCGGCATGTGTGCCGCCGCCTTTGCCGCTCAGAACGGCCTGAACTTCCGCATCATCGAGCAGAACTCCGCCGTCATGGAGACCCGCCACTGGTACGGCACCATCGACAGCAGCGAGGCCAAGAAGCAGGGCGTTCCGCCGGTGGACCGCGCCGAGCTGCTGAGCGAAATTTCCCGCTCCATGGGCGGCCGCTGCGATCAGCGTGTGGTTAAGACCTGGATCAATGAGTCCGCCGCCATGCACGACTTTGTGTCGGGCATTCTGGAGAGCGCACCCTACAACTACACCTGCAACCTGACCCTGGGCGACGAGGCCAAGTGGCCCGACGACACTCAGATCAGCCAGAGCAAGCTGATGTTCCCGGTCCAGCAGGTGGACTACAGCAGCGCCGAGAAGCCCCGCAATCAGGTGTTCCAGGAGTACATTGAGAGCCTGGGCTACTCCATCGACTTCAATACCGGCCTGGCCAAGCTGGAAAAGAGCAGCGACGGCCGCATCACCGGCGTCATCGCCCAGAGCACCGACGACGGCCACTTCATCCGAATCAACGCCGCCAAGGGCGTTCTGCTGGCCTGCGGCGGCTACGCCGGCAACCCCTACATGATGGAGCAGCTGGACCCCCTGGGCACCAGCGTCACCACCGCCTGCTCCTACGCCCCCGCCGACAAGGGCTATGGCATCCGCGCCGCCATCTGGGCCGGCGCACACCTGGATGCCGAGGCCGCTCCGGTTCTGTTTGACCGCGGCTTGGTGGCTCCCGGCGTCAACTCCGGCTATGTGGAGTCGCCCTCTTCCTTCGGCGGCAAGGCATTCCCCGGCACCGTAGGCCAGTACAACCCCGGCAGCCAGCCCTTCCTGAAGGTCAACCGTCACGGCGAGCGCTTCATGAACGAGAGCCAGGAGTACGACAACGCTTCCCACGCCTCCTTCCAGCAGCCCGGCCATGTCTACGCCATGATCCACGACGCCAACTTCCGTGAGGATGTGGACCGCTTCCATACCATCGGCTGCTCGGCTCTGACCCGCTATATCCCCGGCATGATGGAGAGCCAGCTGGAAGAGTTTGAGGCCCAGGGCCTCATCATGAAGGCCGACACCATCGAGGAGCTGGCCGACAAGATGGGCTTTACCGGCGCCGACAAGGATACCTTCGTCGCCACCGTGGCCCGCTACAACGAGCTGTACGACATGCAGAAGGATGAGGACTTCGGCAAGCCTGCCAGCCGTCTGAGCGCCATCAAGACCGCTCCCTTCTATGGCTGCTGGCTGGGCGCTTCGCTGCTGTGCAGCCTGCAGGGCATCTCCATCACCGAGAACTGCCAGGCCAAGGACGACAACAACGAGCCCATCCCCGGCCTGTACGTCACCGGCGATATGTCGGGCAGCTTCTTCCAGAACAACTACCCCTGCGTCATGGGCGGTACTGCCTGTGGCCGGACCCTGACCTTTGCCATCAAGTCCATCAAGCAGATGGCAGGTCTGGAATGATCCGCTTTTCCCCTCAATAAAATAAGCTGAAACGATGCAGCGCCGCAGGTGTTCAAAACCAGCGGCGCTGTTTTTGCTGTTTTATAGCTGCGGACTGGACAAGGAGCTGTTGTGGGCGTAGCGTCCATACCGGCGTTTTGCGATCTCGATAAAGGACTGCACCTCCAGCCGGGGGGCATGACGCATGGCGGCGATCTCGACCATTACCGGGGGATAGTCCAGCAAGGGGATCTTTACCATACCTGGGATCACTGCGTTGGCCAGACAGGGAACGATGGACATGGCCGTGCCCATCTGGATCATGATCAGTGCCCCCTCAAAACTGGGGCTGACCTTGCTGCAATCCACCCCGACCTGAGCCAGCTGCTCCAGCGAAGGTCCCTGGCATGCGGACAGAAAACTGTCAAAGGAGCCGGAGGAGACCACGCTCTGTCCTTTCAGGTCGGCCAAATGCAAAGCACGTCGTTCGGCCAAAGGGGAGTTGGGGTTCATCAGCACATGATACCCTAAGGCAAACAGGGGAGTGAAGGCGATGTCACGGTCCTTATTATGTTCGGACTCATAAAAAAATCCTATGTCGATCTGACCGGAACGCAGCTGCTCCAACGGCCGGC
>Kit_p1__coassemble_1121_pt1 | contig 8795 bp, 7 predicted proteins | sample Kit_p1__metabat2_low_PE_019 | metagenome-assembled genome bin Kit_p1
GGATGACCATGCTGGACATCCAGGGCGTGGAGGACTTCCACGGCGATATGGACTTTAAGGTGGGCGGCACCCGCAAGGGCATTACGGCGATCCAGATGGATATCAAGATCGACGGCCTGACCTACGAGATCATTGCCGATGCTTTTGAAAAGTGCCGTAAGGGCCGTCTGTATATCCTGGACGAGATCATCAAGCCCGTGATCGCCCAGCCCCGTGAAGATCTGAGCCGCTGGGCACCCAAGATGTTCAGCATGATGATCCCCACCGATAAGATCAAGGACGTGATCGGTAAGGGCGGCAAGGTCATCCAGGACATCTGCGCTACCTGCAACTGCAAGATCGATGTGCAGGAGGATGGTCATGTCTTTGTCTCCGCCATCGACCAGGAGGACGCAAAGCGCGCGATCTTTACCATCAAGACCATCGTGGAGGACCCGGAGATCGGTGCGATCTACAAGGGCAAGGTCACCCGTCTGATGAACTTTGGTGCCTTTGTGGAGATCGCCCCCGGCAAGGAGGGCCTGGTCCACATCTCCAAGCTGGACACGAAGCGTGTTGAGCGTGTGGAGGATGTGGTAGCTGTGGGTGACGCCATTGTGGTCAAGGTCACCGACATCGACCAGCAGGGCCGCATCAACCTCAGCCGCCGGGATGCGATCCTGGCGCTGGAGGCGAAAAAGAACGCCCAGCAGCAGTAACTGTATAGCATAGCAAGAAAACCCCCGCCTCTTGGCGGGGGTTTTTCGCATAAAAAGCGGGTGCACATCCTCAAAGCCCGTCAAAGCTGTCGCCGTCCTCAGGCACTTCCAGCACGGTCTGTGCCGGTTCGCCCTCCGGGATGGCAGCCCGGGGCACGCCCCGGTAGACCAGGGTCTGCTCCAGCACTTCGGCACAGACAGGGGCGGAGAGACTGCCGCCTGCCGCAGTCCAGCTATGGGGTTCGTCCAGGCAGACAAGGCACAAAAACTGGGGGTCCTCGATGGGGGCCACCGCCACAAAGCTGGCAATGCGGGCATTTGCGTCATCGCTGTCCAGCTTTTGGCTGGTGCCGCTTTTTCCGCCCACGCGATATCCGGCGATCTGAGCATAGCGCCCGCCGCCTTTTTCCACCACCGACTCCATCATCTGCCGCATGGTCTGGCTGGTCTCCGGGCGGATCACCTGCCGGGTACAGAAGGGTTCGATGTGGGAAAGGACCTCTCCCTCCGGGTCCAGGATATCGGATACGACATAAGGCCGCATCAGCCTGCCGCCGTTGGCCACCGCCGCAATGGCAGCGGCCATTTCCAGGTAGGAGACCTTGCTGCTCTGACCAAAGGCGCAGGAGGCCAGCTCCACCGGCCCCATGCGCTGTGCGGTATAAAACAGGCTTTTTTTAGGCTCCGCCGGCAGGTCGATTCCGGTGGAGACTTCCAGACCAAAATCCCCGAAATAGCGGCAGAAAGCCTCTTTGCCCAACCTTGCGCCGATCTGGATAAAGCTCTGGTTGCAGGAGTTTTCCAGCGCTTGGGTCACGGTCTGGCTGCCATGGCGTTTGTGGTTGGCGCAGTGGAACCGGGTGCCCGCTACGGAAATGGACTCGCCGCAATAAAAGGTGGAGTTTTTCTGGATGACGCCTGCGTCCAGTGCGGCAGCACAGGTGATCAGCTTGAAAACGCTTCCCGGCTCGTACAGGTCGCTTACCGCTTTGTTGCGCCATTGGGTCTGCTGTGCCAGCTGCAATGCAGCCGAACGCTGCTCTCCGCTCAGGGCGTCCACAGCCTGCCGGGCGGCATCGTCGTACACCACACGGGGCTGGTTGGGGTCGTAGGCCGGTGTGGTGGCCATGGCCAGAACAGCCCCGGTGTTTACGTCCAGTACGATGCCCACCCCCCGGGCGGCAACGTGATGTTCCTTGACGGCGTAGCCCAGGGCGTTTTCCAGATAATGCTGGATGTTGGAATCGATGGTCAGCCGCAGACCGCTGCCCTCGATGGGTCTGAGCTCTGTTTCGTAGCTCTGCTCCAGAGTGTAGCCCCAAGCATTGACTGCGGTCAGGACTACGCCGTTTGAGCCGGACAGGGTGTCGTTGTAAGCAAGTTCCAGCCCGGCCACGCCATCGTTGTCCACATTGGTAAAACCCAGGACCGAAGCCAAAAACTCCCCCTGTGGGTACCAGCGCTTGGAGTCCTGGTTGATCCGCACCCCGGTGATCTGGTTCTGCTCGCAGAAATCCCGGACAGCATCGGCGGTCTTGCGGTCTACCCGGTAGCGCAGCAGGCAGTCGTTGGATTTGCGGTCCTGGAATTTTTTGAGCAGGCTGGCGGGGTCGGCTTCCAGGATCTGGGCAAGACCGTTGGCGGCCAGCTCCAGTTTTTCTTCCGGCATTTCCCGGGGGGCAGCCCGCAGAGTCCAGCAGCTGCTGTTGGCGGCCAGCAGTGCGCCGTCCGCGCTGAAGATCCGGCCGCGGTCTGCGGGGACTACGGTGTGCCGCAGCTGCTGATTCTGGGCACGGGCAGTATAAAAATCCCCGCTGAGCAGCTGCAGCTGGCACAGCCGCACAGCCAGCCCCACACAAACAGTACATAAGAGCGCTGCCGCTGCCCAGGCCCGGCGGCGCAGCGTCTGGTCGGGCAGGGTACGCATCGGTTCACTCATCCGGCAAACCTCCTTTTGGGTTGGTATATGCGGCAAAAGCGGCCGGTATGCGTTGGCCGCTATGACTAACCCCTTTGCTTCCTGCGTACAATACAAGACGAGAGGATGACTCTTTTTGCAAAACTGGATCGGGGCAGAGCCGGAACAAGGATGGAGCTCTGCTGCCTTTGGGGGGAAGAAGGTGCTTTGTTGCAGAAGATACCGGGGGAGGCGGGCTCCATGACACATGGGCGGCCTGCAAAGCAGGGGAGGGTTCTGCGGAGGCTGCCGGCAGTGGATCTGCCGTTTTTGGTGCTGGTGCTCACGCTGGTGGCCTTTGGGCTGGTGATGCTGTACAGCGCCAGCAGTGCGGTGGCAATGTACCGGCGGGGCGATGCCTATGCCTATATCCGGCCGCAGCTGCTGTACGCAGCCTTGGGGCTGGGGGCTATGTGGGCCGCCAGCCGGGTGGATTATCATCTCTACCATAAATTGGCCTGGCCGCTGCTGGGGATATCGCTGCTCCTGTTGGTAGCGGTGCTGTTCATGCCGGAGTATAACGGCTGCAAGCGGTGGCTGGTGCTGCCGGGGCTGGGGACGTTGCAGCCCAGCGAGATCGCAAAATGCGCGGTGGTGCTTGTGTTTGCCCATATCATATCCCTGAACCAGAACCGGATGCAGGGGTTTGCCGTAGGGGTACTGCCCTTTGTTTTGGTGCTGGGCACGGTGGCGGCGCTGATGCTGCTGGAGCCTCACCTTTCCGGTACGGTGCTGATACTGGGGATCGGGGCTGTGCTGATGTTTGTAGGGGGGACGGGGCTGAAGTGGTTTTTGCTTGCGGGGGCAGGCGGCGCAGGGGCGATCGGTGCGGCGGTGGTGGCAATGCCGGATCTGGTGCCCTATGCTGCCAGCCGTCTCAGCTCCTGGATAGACCCGTTTGCAGACCCCCTGGGAGACGGCCACCAGACGATCCAGAGCTTGTATGCGATCGGTTCCGGCGGTGCAGCCGGGCTGGGGCTGGGCAACAGCCGGCAAAAGCATCTGTTCGTGCCGGAACCGCAGAACGATTTCATTTTTTCCATCGTCTGCGAGGAGCTGGGTTTTGTGGGGGCCTGCGGGGTGATCCTGTTGTTTGTACTGCTGCTGTGCCGGGGCATCACCTTGGCAGCCCATGCGCCGGACCGCTTTGGCGCATTGCTGGTGGTGGGCTTTGTGGTACAGGTGGCGCTGCAGGCGGTGCTGAATATTGCGGTGGTCACCAACACCATCCCGAACACCGGCATCAGCCTGCCGTTTTTCTCCTCCGGGGGCACCAGTCTGATGATGCTGCTGGGGGAGATGGGCATTGTGCTGTCCGTCTCACGGGGGGAGTAGCGTGTGGCGGACAGAGGCGGTCCTGGCTGCGGCAGGAGGGGGGCAGCCGTCCGTTTTTTCGACAAATAAGCAGACAAACTTCTGCACCTTTTCGGGCAGGGTCATTTCTGCCAGGCTGGCTCACATTCATCCCCTGTTTTGCATACCGTGGGGTATGTTTTGCAAATGATGCAGCCGCTTTGCATCACTGGGGGGCAGAGCATCGTCCCCGGGGCGCAGCGGCTGCTGGAGGAACGGGGGTTTTTCTATGGGTGGGAGTTTGATCGTCACAGGGGGACGGCCTTTATGCGGCAGGGCCAGGGTGCCTGCTGCCAAAAACAGTGTGCTGCCCCTGCTGGCGGCAGCGCTGCTGTGTGAAGGGCCGGTCTGCCTGCGGGGTGTTCCGCGCCTGTCCGATGTGGAAGCCTGCCTGACCCTTTTGCAGGGGGTGGGCTGCGCTGCGGTCTGGCAGGGGGAAGATCTGGTGATCCGGGGCGGGCCATGCCGCTGTGCATTGCCCAAAGGCCCGGCGGCGAAGATGCGTGCATCCATCCTGTTCTGTGCGCCGCTGCTGGCCCGGATGGGACGGGCTGAGACCGTGCTGCCTGGCGGATGCCGGATCGGGGCGCGGCCCATCGACCTGCACTTGGAGGGACTGGCACAGATGGGGGCGATACGGCAGACCTCCCCGCCGGAGCAGCTGGTGCTGGCGGCCCCGGCGGGGCTGCATGGCGCCAGTATCAGGCTGCGTTTTCCCAGCGTGGGCGCGACTGAGACCTTGCTGCTGGCCGCAGTTTGTGCCCGGGGCGATACGGTGCTGCAAACCCCGCGCAGGAACCAGAAATTGTGGATCTGGCGGCATTTTTGAACCGGTGCGGCGCCTGCATCCAGGGAGCGGGCGGGCCGGTGATCCGGGTGAAGGGCCGCCGGATGCTGGGGGCGTGCAGCTTTGCCCCCATGCCGGATCGGATCTATGCCTCCACGCTGGCCTGTGCAGCCGCTGCCGCCGGGGGACAGGTCGAGGTGCAGGGCTGTCCGGCAGGTTTTTACGCCCCGGTGCTGGAGGTTTTGGAGCAGATGGGCTGCCGGGTGGAACGCACGGCCCAGGGGGCTGCGGTATCCCGCTTTGGCAAGCTGCGCGGGGTGGGCAGGGTGTGTACAGGGGTGTACCCTGGCCTTGCCACCGATGCTGCGCCGCTGCTGGCCGCACCGCTGCTGACGGCTACAGGGCCAAGCTGCATCCAGGACCGGATCTTTGAGGACCGGTTTGCCTGCGCAGAGGGGTTTGCCCGCATGGGGGCACAGGTGTCCCGTCAGGGCAGGGAGCTGCAGATCCGCCCCGGCGGCAGGCTGCAGGGGGCACAGCTGGACGCACCGGACCTGCGTGGAGGCGCAGCTCTGGTGCTGGCAGCACTGGCAGCCCAGGGGCCCAGCTGTATCCGGGGCATGGAATATCTGGACCGTGGATATGCGGACTTGTCCGACGCATTGACAGGTCTGGGAGCACAAGTACACAGAAGATCCGGCGCTGATTTGCTCCAGTGAAAAAAAGAAGCTCGAAAAAGTAAATTAGGCTTGCAATCAGGGCCAAAAGATGATACGATACAGTTATATAGTTGTACTATGATCTTATTCTGTGCGCTTTGTGCACTTTTATGATAAAACCCGATGGAGGACAAAAGTTATGGCACTCATGCTCGACGAAGAAATGGACGAAAACGTTACTACGATCAAGGTGATCGGTGTCGGCGGCGGCGGCGGCAACGCCGTGAACCGCATGGTCAGCAACGGCCTGCAGGGCGTTGAATTTATCGCAATGAATACCGACCAGCAGGCCCTGGTCAAGAACCATGCCTCCGTCAAGGTGCAGCTGGGCTCCAAGCTGACCAAGGGCCGCGGTGCAGGTGCGGACCCGGAGATCGGCCAGCGTGCTGCGGAAGAGAGCAAGGACGAGATCGCAAATGCGCTCAAGGGCTCTCAGATGGTATTCATCACCGCCGGTATGGGCGGCGGCACCGGCACCGGCGCAGCTCCGGTGGTGGCAGAGGTGGCCCACGATCTGGGCATCCTGACCGTGGGCATCGTCACCAAGCCCTTTGCTTTTGAGGGCAAGCGCAAGATGGGCCTGGCAGAGCAGGGCATTGCAAACCTGCTGATGCATGTGGACAGCCTGATCGTGATCCCCAATGAGCGGCTGAAGATGATCAGCCAGGAGAAGATCACCCTGATGAACGCTTTCCAGGCAGCGGACGATGTGCTGCGTCAGGGCGTGGAGTCCATCTCCGCACTGATCAATGTGCCTGCCTTCATCAACCTGGACTTTGCCGACGTGCGCTCCATCATGAAGGACGCAGGCTACGCTCATATGGGCGTGGGCAGCGCCAAGGGGGCAGGCAAGGCAGAGAATGCCGCCAAGGCGGCGATCTCCAGCCCCCTGCTGGAGACCAGCATCGCCGGTGCACATGGCGTGATCATCAACATCACTTCCAGCCCCGATATCGGCCTGGAGGATGTGGAGACCGCAGCCGGCCTCATTACCCAGAGCGCACATCCGGATGCCAACATCATCTGGGGTACTGCGTTTGACGAGAACCTCTCGGATGAGATGCGGGTCACGGAGGCGGCCACTGGCTTTGACAACAAGACCGCAGAGGGGCTGCGCAACAGCCTGAACACCTCTGCAGCGGCTCCGGCATCCACTCCGTCGGCTGTGTTCAGCTCCGACGGCACCGCACCTGGCTCGGCAAAGCCTGCCGCAGCAAAGGCAGTGGAAGAGGATAACAGCGATAACCGTTACTACGATGATCTGCTGGCTATCCTGAATAAGCGCAAGTAAGACCCTTACCGGCCAGGATAGGCCGTACAGCATACTTTTTCCTCTGGCAGCGCGGCGGGAGGAGGCGGCGCAATGACGCGAAGGGACGTAAGGCTCCGGACCAGTTGGTTTGGCTACCGGAAACTCGATGTGATAAACTGCATCGAGCACCTGTGTGCCCTCAGCGACGCCGAAGAGCGCCTTGCCAGGGAAACCCAGCAAGGATTGGAGGAAGACATGGCGCAGACGCAGCAAGAAAACCGTGCCCTGAGGCAGGAGCTTGCGCGGAAGGCAGCGGCCCAGACTGTGACCGCTGCGCAGGCAGATAGTATGCGGCAGCAGATGGAAAAGCTGGCTCGCCGCTTGGCGGCGGCAAAGGCACAGATCCGCCGGTACCAGACCCGCCTGTTTGCCTATGAGCGCTCCATGATCGCACTGCGAAAGGAAAATGCCGAGCTGGAGGCAAAGTATAACCAGGCACAGCAGCTTTGTCAGCAGCAGGTGCAGCAGAGCACGCCTCCGCCCCAGGAGACCGCAGCGCAGGCTCCTGCAAAGCCAAAGCCCAAACCGGTGCAGAAAACGCCCCCAAAGCCGGTGGTAAAGGCGGTGCCCAAGGCAGAGCCGTGGGTGCCCCGCACCGAGCTGGAGCGCTTGTCCGTAGAGCTGATGGATCAGATGACCCGTCTGATGACCGGCTGAACCAACCTGTACACAAAAAGACCCGTCCCGCTGGCTGTGCCAGCAGGGCGGGTCTTTTCTTGTTGTCAGCGCACGGCGCTGGTGCGATGCTCCATCAGATAGGTGGCTGTCAGATCTGCAATGTGCAGCTTGATGGCCAGGGGATATTTGTCGTATGCCTCCGAAATGGCAAAAGAACCGCCCCGGGCTGCATCATCAAAACCGCCCATGTGCCAGCGAATGGCTACTGCTTCTTCTACGTGCAGTTTCATGAACCGCTCGATCAGAAAGACGCTTTTTTCTCCGTGTCCATAGGGGAACAGGTCCTCTACACTGTAATAGGGGGCTTTTTCCCATTGTCCGGTGGACTCGTTCTTCACATTGCGGGTGCCCAGCTTGTAGTAATTAGCTTTGCACAGATCGTGCAGCAGCGCACAGATCACAAAGCTTTCCTCGCTGTCCTCCGGGGTAAAAAAACGGTCGCGGAGAGCATGGTAGACATTCAGGCTGTGCATACACAGCCCGCCCTCGCAGGCACCATGGAACCGGGTGGATGCCGGAGCGGAGAAGAAATCCGTCTTTTTATCCATCCATTCCAGCAGTTTTTCGCTGCCGGGGCGGGTGACGTGCTGGGCAAACAGCTGCATGAATTCTTCCCGGTCGGTCATATTACAGCTCCAGATCCTCCAGGATGCCCTTGAGGATGGCCAGCTCGTCATGGCTCAGGGAGATGCCCTTGCCCATACGGCTGCCGTCCGGGGACCAGTCCCGGATGTCATATTTGGGCTCGCCGTCGTTCCAGCTGACCAGGTTCAGCTGCCGCTCCCACCCACGGGGACGCTGAGAAAGCACTGCGATGCGCTGCACGACCTCATATTTGATCTCTGCCATAGTTGCATACCTGCCTTTTTTGTTTATTTGCTACCTACCATAATAAGGGAAGCTGCGCAAGATTGCAACCGGTTGAGCGGAAATTTTTCAAATTTCTTTTGGCCAGGGCAAGGGGACGGCGGTTTTTGGACAAAACCGGAACAAAAAGCGAATGGACTTTACCCGTAAGGGGCCTGCTCCCGCCAGTGTTCCAGGCGGCGCACAGCCTCCGGTGCATCCGGCGCAGGGCAGCGGGTGTCCGGCTGGAGCTGTGCAAAAATTTCCGGAGCATAGAAATCCATGACGCCGGGGCTGTGTCCGGCCAAAAATTCCTCTGCGTTCTTCTGCCGACAGGGGGCGGGGGTGCCGTCGGTGATGGGAACACCGGCTTTTGGGGCACTGGAAGGGCCGGGGTGCGGGGTCTGCCCCGGCTGCGGGTCTGGGGGCGTGCCCAACGCTGGGC
>Kit_p1__coassemble_1813_pt1 | contig 5797 bp, 6 predicted proteins | sample Kit_p1__metabat2_low_PE_019 | metagenome-assembled genome bin Kit_p1
CCCTGTTCCGAATACAGAAGCTGCACTCTGCCGGTCATCCCAGGCTTGCAGCGCATATGCACAGCCGCCCAGCGCAGCCCCAGCCAGGACCATTCCGCCAGCCGCTTTCAATACATCCCGGCGGCTGATCCGTTTTCGTCCATATCGACTCATGGCACTACCTTTTCTGCCGCAGCACCAAGGACATCTGCGGCATTTTTATCGATCTGTGCCAAAAAATCCTCTCCCATCTTTTGTTGAAGGACCTTGCGTGCTTCTGCAAGGTTCGGCGGGCGGCTGGTAAGGTTGTGGCAGTCACTGGCCAGCAGCGGACAGGAAGTCTCCCTAAGAAGTTCCAGACCCAGCCGCCGGGTGCTCCAACGCATCAGGGTACGGGCATTTACTTGCAGCGCCAGGGGTAATCTCGCCAGCTGCCGCAACCGCTCTCGATTGACTGCCGCCGCGCAAAACCGTTCCGGATGTACTAGTATCACCCGATATCCTTGATCCAGCGTCAACGCAGCTACTTCTTCCATCTGAAACTGGCTCCATTCCATAAACGGAAGTTCCAGCAAAAGTGTTCTCGTCCCCTGAATACATAGGCGTTCCAGCTCAGGGCAGCGGCTGATTCCAGAAAAGAAAGCAATCTCTGTCCCTAAGAGCAGACGGGGCATTTTTGCTGCCTCGGCGGCTTCCAACTGTTTGAATGCAGCCGCTCTTCTCTCACAAAACCGATCAATGGAATTCTTCTCCGCATAGAAATGGGGCGTAGCACAAACCACACCCACCCCTTGCTCCGTTTGCAGATGGAGCATCGTCAGGGAGGTTTCCACATCCGGACTGCCATCGTCTATTCCCGGCAGGATATGGCTGTGCAGATCCACGATCAAAATTTACAGCCCCCTATCATCTCTCCCTTTGCGGAGAGCAGCTCTCTTTCCATTCCAGGTACCAAAATCATTGAAACGCCAGGATTTCCACTTTTCTTATAACTTTTTTTATAGTACCATGTTTTTGCTTCCGCTGTCAATGCGATTCCACGCACTTTCAGCCTAAATGCGGCAATTCTTTCAAACAAAAAACGTCCGGGCTTTTTGGACAAAAGCACCAGACGTTTTTATCTTATGAGATCTCCTGTTCACAGAGCTTGCGCAGCTCCGGACTTTGCTGCACAAGCTCCGGATCCTCTGTTTGGATCGTGCGCAGAAGCACCTGTCTCATCCGGGCCCCCAGCTCTTTCTCCCCCGGCTTTTGGGGGATATGCCGGTACAGCGGAGACTTGTTGACCTCCCACGGGTGCGTCAGCGCGCGCAGCATCGGCAAAAGCATCCGCAGCTGACCTGCCCGATCTTTCCGCGCGTCGTACAGCTGGGAGTAGGGCAGGTACTGGTTATACTCCCACAGGTCAAAAAGCTGTGCAGCCTGGCTGTCCACCCGGGCGATCGCCTCTGCATCCTGGTCCCGTTCTTCCTTTAAAGCGATCTCCATCAGGGTCATCAGCGCAGCGTGGACTTCCGTAAGGGCACTCAGCAGTTTTCGCTCCATCTGCAGGGCTGCCTTGGCAAACTCCCCCTGTGCCAGCAGAAGATTTGCCTCCAGCTGCCCCTTATCCACCAAACTTGGCCCGGACATTTTCTCCAGCAGACACTGCGCAGCTGCATACTCCTTTTTTCTCATCAGCCGGTTGACCTGCTGGGAGAGCGCCTGCTCCCGAGCCTCCGGGTCCTGGCTGTCTGCGGCACGGCTGTAAAAGGCGTCGATCTGCCGCTGATATTCCTCCTCCCGTCCATCCTTAGGCGGGTACATAGCCAACGCCCCTTCCAGTGTCATTGCTGTGCTGCACAGCAATGACCCGCAGCTCGGATATTGACGCAGTTTTTCCTGCGCCAGAGCATAGCCCGCCGCAAAGCCTTGTTGGTGGAGCGTCTCGGACAAGGTGTTCAAAAACAGAGCGGTCTCCTTCTTGGACAGCTCGGTCTGGAAGCAGAGCAGCGTATTCAGGTCGGTATCCAGCAGCCGGGCTAAAGGGGGCAGCAAAGTGATATCCGGGTACGAAACTCCTTTTTCCCATTTATTCACAGCCGGAGCGGTCACTCCCAGACACTCGGCCAGTTGTTCCTGGGTCAAATGTTTTGCCAGCCGCCGTTCCCGAATGATCGAATGGATCTGCATGGTCATTTTCCTCCTGTGGCATCCTTTTCTGCTTTGATTATACCAGCGGCAGCAGCAATTTGCCATTGAGCTGTTTTTAACTTTGCCTTCAAAAAGATAACCATCGTTCACATCCACGGTCCCAGGTCCAGACAGAGCTGCTCTGCCCCTATATATTATAATAAGGTAAGAACCTCTGCTGGCAGCCCAAAAAGCCGGGCGGCTGCCCGACTTTTCTTCGGCTTATTCTGGCTTCAAGGTCTTGATTCCCCAGATAAAATATACGATATGGAACCCCCATACGCCGGCCAGCACAGCACAGCCCACCCAAACCGACTGTGCCGCCATAATGACGAAACCCACACTCATCAGCGCAGTCACCAGCAGCATGATCCGCCGCTTGACCTGCCAGGTCATGCCCCGGCCCTGGATATAGCTTTCCAGGTTGTCCTTATAGAGCTTTCCGGTCCAGCCGGGCAGAGCTTTTTGCAAAGCAGCAGGCCGCCAGCATCAAAAAAGGAAAAGCCGGCAGCATGGGCAGCACCGCGCCCACTGCGCCCAACCCCAGTCCCAGACACCCCAACAGCAGGTACACCAATTTTTTGATCTTCATACCCGATCCATCCTTCTTTTTTCCTTTGTGCTCTCCACCAAATGCCGGATCGCCAGCACCGGGTGATAAAACAGCATCCGCGGACCAGAAAACCGCATGACCATGCGGATCTTCTCCCGCATATCCGGGCAGTAGCAATGCACACGGCAGTTCGAGCAAAAGGTCTTGCTCTCCATAAAAGGGCATTTCTCTGTCCGGTGCTGTGCATAAGACTCCAGCGCTGCACAATCCGGACAGAGCGCCCCCTTTTGTGTCCCATGCTTCTTTTGGCAATACAAGCGGATCATCTGCCCTACCACCTGCTGCTCCCTCTGCCGTTTTGTTTCCAGATCCATACGCTCCCCCTTTTTTGAGTTAGCAAAAGCTAACTTTGTGCTCCCAAAAGAGCTGCGCCCTCTCCCAGAGCGCAGCTTTCCGTTCCGGATTCAGCTCATTCGGCCATTTTCCACCGAATAGACCCTGTCCGCGATGCCCATTGTAGACTGACGGTGCGAGACCAGTACCACCGTTTTATCCCCCCGCTCCTGGTGAAGGGAGCGCAGGATCACCGCTTCGTTCAGGCTGTCCAGGTTGCTGGTGGGTTCGTCCAGCAGCATAAACGGTGCATCGTGCAAAAACGCCCGTGCCAGCCCCAAACGCTGCCGCTCGCCGCCGGATAACGTGTCGCCCAACTCTCCCACCGGGGTGTCATATCCCTGGGGCAGTGTAAGGATAAAGTCATGCACCGACGCCTTTTTGCAGGCCGCCTCGATCTCCTGATCGGTGGCATCCAGCTTTGCAATGCGCAGGTTATTGCGGATGCTGTCGTGGAACAAATGGGTCTCCTGCGTGACATAGCTCTCCATCTGACGGAGATCCGCTGTATTGATCTGGTCCACATTCCGATCCGATATCCGGATCTGTCCCTGCTGCACCTGCCAGAAGCGCATAAACAGCTTGAGCAGCGTGCTTTTGCCTGATCCGGACCGTCCCACGATGCCCACCACCTGATGGGGAGGGATGACAAGCGACAGATCCTTCAAGACCGGCTCTCCCTGGTAAGCAAAGCTGACATTCTGGCTGGCTGCACCGGAAAACTCCACCTCCGGCTGTCCTGTGACCTCCTCCACTACCGGGGATTCTTCCAGGATATCCAGCACCCGGTTGCCCGCCGCAAAGGTATTTTGCAGGGTGCTGCCCAATGCTGCCAGCGCCACGCAAGGCCCAAAGGAGCTCATCAGCGCCAGTGTAGTGATCAGACAGCCGGAAAAGCCGCACAGACGTGCAGACAAAAACAGCATTGCCAAATCAAACAGCAGGATCACCAGGTTGGTAGCCGCTGCATTGCGTCCCGCCGTGCGCTTCAAGCGAGCTTCCTCCTCGGACAGCTGATCTGTCATCCGGTCCATCTGTTCCAGGCGGGCAGCTCCTTGGCCATATTGCAGCGTTTCCGACAGTCCCCGCAGCGAATCCAGCACAAATCCGGCCAACTGTCCGGCACCGGTGCGGAAACGCATTCCGTCCTCACCGCTGTACCGGGAGGTCAGCAGCGGGATCACTGCACCCACCACAATATAGGCCGCCAAGGCCAGCAGCCCCAGCCCCCAATGATAAGAGCCGATGAACCACGCCATACCCGCACTATACAGCACAGCAATGCACACAGGCGAGATGGTATGGGCATAAAAGACCTCCAGCAGCTCAATATCTGAGGTGATGACGTTGATCAGGTCGCCTTTATCCCGTCCTTCCAGTTTGGCCGGGCAGAGGCGGCGCAGCGCTCCAAACACCTTATCCCGGATCAGTGCCAGCAGCTTAAATGCAATAAAGTGGTTGCAGGCTTGCTCTGCATAGCGCAGCACGCCGCGCACCGCCGCAAAAACCAGTACAGCCCCAAACAGGACCGCCAGCCCCGGGCTGCGGCCGGGATCCAGCACTTCCAAAACGCCAAACCCGCCAAATACGGTGATCATGCTTGCACACAAATGCCCCGCCAGGCCCATAAAGATGGCCAGCAGCATCGTCCCCGTAAGGGGTCTTACCAGACCCACCAGCCGCAGCATGACCTGCGCTCCGCTTCGTTTCATACTGCATCCCCCACTTTCTTCGTATACTGTTCCAGCTCCTGCTGGGCGTTCCACAGCCGGGCATACAGCCCTTTTTGCGCCAGCAGTGCATCGTGCCTGCCGCTCTCCACGACCCGGCCCTTTTCCATTACATAGATCCGGTCCGCACCAGCTGCATTGACCAGACGGTGCGAGATGAGGATCACGGTCTTTTTCTTAGCCAGCGCATGGATCAGCGCCATAATGTCGTTCTCGCTCTCCACATCGATATTGGAGGTAGCCTCATCAAAAAGATAGACCGGGCTGTCATGCAGCAGCGCCCGAGCCAGTGCCAGACGCTGCCGCTGCCCGCCGGAAAGATTGCTGCCCTGCTCTGCCACGGGGGTATCCAGACCCTGCCCGCTGCGCAGAAAATCTGCCAGCCGCACCTGTTCCAGCACCTGCCACAGGGCACTCTCCTCCGCTTGGGGAGCTGCCAGCAGCAGGTTCTCCCGGACGGTGCCCTTGAACAGGTAGCTCTGGTGGCTGATGTAGGTAATGTTCTGGTTCAGGCTCTGCTCTGAGAGCTGGTCCAGGGACACGCCCCCCACCAGCACCTGACCTGCATAGTGCTTATTGCGCCCCATAAGGATACCAGCGATCGTGCTTTTTCCGCAGCCGCTCTCCCCCACCAGCGCAGTAAAGCTGCCCTGCGGGAATTCCATGTCCACCGCATGCAGCACCTCCCGGCCAGGCTGGTAGGAAAAACAGACCTGCTCCATGCAGATAGAAGGGTCCTGCGGCACACACTGGGTCTTTTGCTCCGGCTCCGGCAGGTCCAGCAGACGGAAGATCTTATCCGAGGCAGCCATACCGTTCATCGCAATATGAAAGTAGCTGCCCAGCAGACGCATGGGCAAAAAGAAATCCGCCGCCAGCAGCAGGATCATGATGCATCCCGCCAGGTCCACCCGCCCTGCCCGGAACTGGGTCACAGCCAGGATCGCCCCCAGCGCTGCGCCGCCATATG